>Ga0307515_10003490_pt1 | contig 33043 bp, 14 predicted proteins | sample 17_EM_MG_FD_194513 | JGI IMG/M metagenome (GOLD analysis project Ga0307515, IMG submission 194513) | Populus trichocarpa ectomycorrhiza microbial communities from riparian zone in the Pacific Northwest, United States - 17_EM | ecosystem: Host-associated > Plants > Roots > Unclassified | place... | reverse complement strand
AAGTATTAAAGTTTTAACTGCCCTTTACTGCCTATTACTGCCCTCTACTACCTATTACTGCCCTCTACTGCCTACTACTGCCCTACTACTACCCTGCTACTACCCTACTACTACTTTACTACTACCGCACTACTACCTTACTACTATAGAATTTATATAGCTACCTTATAGTAACGTAAAACTGCCTTTATATAATAATCGCGTAATATAGATTTATATAATTAATCACGTGACGTATATTAATAATAGCTATTTATATTATTGTTATCGTCGTCGTCTTCTTCCTTAAGTAATAGCACCACTACTACTATTACCATTACCATTGCTGCTGCTGCTGCTACCGCGTCTTCTGCTCCTGCTCCTGCTCCTTCTACTCCTACTTCTACTACTACTGCCACTACTGCCGCCACCACTACCACTACTACCGTCACTACTACCGCCGCTGCCGCCGCTATGTCCGCGCCCGGCCGCTGTTTCTTGCCCTTACCGCCGCTATTTTAGGCTAAAGTGCTTACGCGTAAGACTTTAGTCCTAGTAGATAAGCGTGCTAGTAAGTATTAGTACTATAAAAGAATTTAAGAATTTAAGAAGATACTAACATGTAAATAGCTGCTGTAGCTACTACTGCCGCCAGACCCCTCCCCGCTCCTACTACTGCCGCTACCGCCACTCTCGCTGCCGCCGCCGCTCCTGCTGCCCCTACTACCCCCGCTGCCGCTGCTCCCCCCCTAGCTAGCTTTACGGCCGTAAATTAACCCGCCGCCCTCCCGCCCTAGAATCCCTCGCCTACTACGCTTACCGCTACCGCTAAAGCCGCCGCCACTAACACAGCCATAATGTGGGCGCTATATCCCCTGCCGCGCGTTTAGGGCGTGTTTCTACGGTAGGCTCCTAGCCTAGGTGGAGCTCCTAAAGTCTACTAGGGGGTCTATTTAAAGGCTAGGCCCCTAAATACGGAGGCCGCCCTAGCGTAAAGCCGGGGTATAATAGCCCTATAGGCTTATACGTCGTATATACGGGGCGGTGGCCTATTTATAGAGTGTGTGCTAGTTGCCGGCTAGCTACGCGGTAGCTATACTAACTGCTATTATAGTAATAAAGGGGCGCGCTACTCCTTTTAAGTCTGTAAGTTAGTAATATAAGCTGTAAAAAGTATAACTAATAGAGATAATAGCGTCTACTACCGCCTCCGCCTCCCCCGCCGCAGCCCGCTCCCGCTCCCGCTCTTACTTCTATACCCGCGCACCTCCCGCTACCGCCGCCGCCGCCGATAATAATAATAATGATAATGATGACGATAATAAAGAGGAGGAAGAGGGCCCGCCTACCTGCGTTCGCCCCCGTCTTAGGCGGCGCGGGTAGGTTGCGGGGCTGCTCCGCCGTTTAGTGGCTGTGCTTAAGGAGGAGTTATTGGAGGATAAGGATAAGGAGTAGGGGAGGGGGGGTAAAGGGGGGGTAGAGGGGGGGGTTTACTGGGCCCTATGGGGCATTTATAAAAGTTTTGCTGGCCCTATAGGGCAGTTATAGAAGTAGTTATATAATAAAATAATATACCTTATTACGAAAGTAAGACTTCTAGATAGATACTGTAGCGGGCTTTTAGCTTTCTAAACTTAGTCTGCCCTACTACTGCCCTGCTACTACCCTACTACTACCCTACTACTACCCTACTACTACTACCGCTGCTATACTATCCCCCTACGTCTTAGCCCGTAACGGGTAGTAACACCTCTGGATATATAATATTAGTAGTAGTAGCGGTAGCAGTATCGCCCCCCTACGGCAGTAATAGCAAAAGCCTATATATATCCGTTACTCTTAATAGCGTAATATATAACTGCCTATACGTAAAGACTAGTATATATAAATTAACACCGACAAAGTTAAAAGACTGCCCCTATAACTTGTTTACTATTATAGTAAAGTATATCCGGATTAGAAACTGCCTTCTACTAATAATAAATAGCAGTTCTCCGTCTATAGAGGTAAGCTTAATATAAGGGATTAGCCGTAGCTGCCCGTAAAAGCTACCGCTAAGTATCTAAGTTTTAATATAGCGCCGGCCTAGGCGCGTAATAACTATACAGGTGCCATTATAGAGCCCTTCCTTAAGGTAGAGGTTCCGTAAAAGGATTACGGGCGCGCCTACCTTTAGGGAAAGCTTTAATAGAGGTAGGCTAGTAGGGTTAAATATCTATAGGAGCTCTACTAGCGGCAGTTCTATATAATCCTCTTCTTTATTTTACTCTATAGAGTCTATAGAATAAAACGTGCTTAGGGAGCTATAGAGCCGCGCAAGGATAGCCTTATTAATCTTAGCTATGGTATTATTATAAATGGTTAGAATAGCGCGATTATAGAAGGTATTAAGAGTAGTATATACCTAAGTAAGTAGTTGCGGAGGGTATATATGCCCATAAAAGGGTTCCTAGAACTAGAACTGGCCTATACCAAATAGGAGAGTAATATTACTGGCTAGGGCTATATTATAAGATAAGTCTCGTACCTAAGCTGTAAACTACTAGTTTATCTTGCCCTAGCGGATATACATATTTAACCGCAGGGATAGTATATGGAAGGTAGGCTAGAGGAACAACCGCTGTAGGTAGGCACCTATAATAGCTGCGCAGTTCCCCCGTAGGACAATAGGCAGTATCTAAATAAAGTTGCCGCCTAAGATAGTAGGGAGCCTACTAAAGGTAGAGTCATTAGAATAGACGTCCGTAAGTATATAGTATACGGCTTTAAAGCAGTAGCGGTGCTATATTGGCACCTTATCCTAGATAAGCAGAGAAGTACAGTATAGAAGCTTAGCTAGATTTAAGTTTTTAGAGATATTATAAGTAGACTCTTTATATAGATTAATAGGTATCTAAAAACGGGAGTAGGTAGTACGGCCGCTAAGTGGTAGGAGGGCCGTAATATTAGAAGAAGCTATGTAAAGAATAATCTTACCGCGCGAGCGGTAGTAGTAGTAGAGGTAGTAATAGAGAAACGTTTTACTAATGCCTATAGGGCCCTAAAGAAAGAAGCGGACCGTCTACGGATCTGTATCTATAGCGGTAACGACAGTATTAAAGCACGCTACTTAGTCCGTATTTAGCTACTAGCGTAACTTAATAAACTAGCGTTCTTTCTCTATAGCGTTATATTGCTATAGCTCGGCTACAAGAAGCGGGTTACTTCCCTTTATAATAACACCCTACTAGTGCTAAAACTAGGGCAGGCTATAGTCTATAAGCGTCTTTTGGTGATCCGCAAGTATCTAATAGATAAGGTATAGGCCGTAATTAAAATAGGCGTTATCGTCCTCGCCAATTATAGGAGGAGCATTAGGCTGGCGGGCTAGAAAGTGAGGCAGATTATCGTAAATAGACTATTTAAAGCGGTCCTATAAAGCAACTAGCTCCGTAATAGGGCTGTAAAGTAAAGTAGTTATAAATAAGGAGCGTAGCTAGGCGCTAATAGTAAAAACGGCGGCTTCTGTTAAGTAATTAATCCACTTATAATTATCCTCTAGTAGCCCTAGGGCTACGTAGGCGGCCTAAAAGGTTAGATAAACTATACTAGTAATAGTACGGAGGTCCTTAAAGGAGGTAGGGCCGGGAACGGATATTAGTAGCAGCTGTAAGTAGAACCTCTTACCTATAATAGGACTGTAGTAATATATACGGCCTATTACGGAGCCTTGCTGGCATAGACGCCACTCCTATTACTTTAAAATAAAGGTATACCGCTTAGGGAAGTCTTAATATAGGCGGTTACGGCTATCCTTATACTCCGCATTATACTTAAAAAAGGCCGTTAGTGTAGAGCGAGAGAGCTTAAGACGCTGCTGAATTTCCTTAGTAAATTAATCGGGCTAAAAGTATACGGGTTACTTGCCTAGAAGGTGCACCGCAAGCTAGATTACGGGGGGGTACTCCTTATAAATGGGAAACTTGAATAGCCGCCAGATAGCCTTAAATAGGCCGATATAACGGCCCTATAAATACTAGCTTACCTTATCGCCGTCTATAAGCCGCAAAGTGGTATAGTCGCTCCCCTTATATATATACTTATAAATATACTTAACGGACTTTATGGAGGCGTAGATCTCAACATTTATATACGTATAGTACTTTATGGTTAGATATAGGGAGTATAGAATAATCTAGCGGTTATCTATTTTAAATATAGCTCCCCCTAGTAAGCGGATAGACTATAACCGCAGATTATTATAATAGCGGTATTCTAGATAGCCGTCCTTATATATAACGGTAGTAGGGTTAAAATACTTAGGGTACCGCTTTAAGCAGGTTGGCAGAAGGCCTGGCCCTAGGGCAACTATATAGGGGGCTTGCGGATTCTAGGAGCCGTAAGGGCCATAAACTATTATCGACTTTATAATCTTAGTAAGACGACTAGTGAGATTGTCCTTTAGCTACGGAAGCTTAGCGGATATAAAATGGTTAATAATAGCTAGGTCTAGCAGCCTATCGTAGTTATACGGATATAGAAAGAGTAGTAGGTGCTAATAGGGCAGGCCCTATTTCTAGTACTTAATAGTCTAGACGGAGCCGTAGTACCGGCTAAAGATTTATTTCCATTTTAGGTTATATAAGAGGTAGGCAACTTTTACGCAGAAGACGCGCATAACTAGATTGGGCCTATCTATAGCAGTTTTGCCAGGTAGTAGCTCGTAAATAATTTCTTCTTACCTAAGGTTGGCAGTAAACGTAATAAATATGCTTAGACGGCTGTATTTATAGATAATAGCTATTAAATCCTAATAGCACTGGCTGATAAAGTAAGCTCCGCTAAGGAAACTTAATAGAAGAACTACGCGGCGGCCTAATAATTAAGGGTCTAGATTATAGCGGGTAAGAGTATCTATAACGCTATTATACAGCTCTACGCGGAGGTTTAATTAATAGAAGCGGATTTAGTTAAGCTTACTTTAATTGCATAGCGCCTATATATCTATAATATACTGCTAAAATAGCCGGTAGTAGGTAAAAGGGACTAACCTAGAGTTATTACGGATATGTAGGTAGAACTGAAAGTACGCCTACTATATTAAATGGTCTTACTAGTGGGCTCGCTAGCGGGCTTAATTGGAGTCGCGTAGCTAGAGACCTTAGTGCTAGCCAGTATTACCACAAGGGAAGAGTAGTACGTAGTAGAGCGGCATATATATGGCATACGTTAAGTTAATACGGCAGTATTACGGCTGCTTATTAGGCGTATAACGCTCTACAAGCATAATATTACGGAAGCTAGCATTACCGTACTTATCTGGTATAATAACGGCTACCTTATTACTTGTTAGTAGGTTCTTACGGTAGCAATTAATACTAGCTTCTAAGATAAGCCGTATTTATAGGTTTAAAATAATCCGTAATGGGGTCGTTGTAGGCTAATCCTAAAGCCGTTCCCTTACGGTTTAATAAAGGGCGATAAAAGGGTTCTATACCTCAGATAGCATAGTAGTAAGGCACCGTAGAATAGTCGCATCTAGCTAGGTATTAGGATGGGCCTATAGCCGGACATTTATAGCATAGTTAGGGTTATAAAAGTATAGCTAGGCATACCGCGGAGCAACGTTAGTAGGAGGCTCCAGTAGGCCCTATAGATGGTAAAGCTCACTATATATCTAAAAGCAATTTAGGCCGCCGCGGGCTATACTATAGTTAGTAACGGTATAGTTTACGAATATAAAAGCTAATGCTGTATTATATACGCGGAGCCGCTCCTTAAACTGCCTAGTAAAAGTATTACGGGACTCTAAAAGGCCGCGTAGATATTCCGGCGGAGGCTAGAATAAAGGAAGATTTATATCGCCGTACTTATAGTAGGCTTTAAACCGTGGGTTACTAGGCTTTAATATACTAATACGTTTATTAATCCAATATAGGGCGGCGTAGAAGTTGTAGATAATGTTTATAGGGCTAAGATCTAGCTGCTCCATAATAGGGCAGACGGTAAAACTATAATTTAGATAATCTAGCTACTCCACAATAGGGCGGAAGGTAGTAAGTTATGGCTAGATTAATATAGATAGTTACAGCTAGATTAGAATAGGTAGTCGCGGCTAAATTAATACGGGTGGTATAAGGGGAGAAGCAGCGGCGGAAGTAGCAGCGGAAGTAGTAGCGGAGGTAGTAGCGGCTGTAGTTTGGTTTATAGGCTATGGGAGGTCCGCTAAACGTTATCGGGACTGTCTATTTCGTTTCTCCTATATATATAGAGTTAGAAAGGTAATAGGTTAAAAAAGTAAATAAAGGATTAACTTTATAAAATTTATAGGTCTTATACAGAGCTCTAAGACGGTTCGTTGCAAAGTTAATAGGAGAGCAATACTGCTTATAGGCAGTACAAAATAAACAATCGGAAGGCATTTAGGTGGTAGGTAGAGAGTAGTAACTAGGGTAGTAATATAGAAGAAGAAAAAGGGGTAAGGGTAAGAAAGAGGTCGCGAGGTCGTAAGGTCGCGAATTTAATGGGCTCCGTATACGGCTCCCCCTTATTCTATAAAGCTCTACGTCTACTTATACTTAGGATATTTAGATAAAAGTAATAGCATTTTAAAGCGCTTCGCAAGCTCTATAAATCTATACTAATAGAAATTATATCTAGGTAGTACTGGTAGGTGCATTATAAGTGCAAAAGGGACGGTTAATCGGTTGAATTTAATGGGGTAGTATATAGAAAGCACGTTCCTTATCAGGTAACCTGAACATTTCTAAACCAATCTAAAACCCTGCTTTTAATTAATTTAGTATATATAAGATATTATATATTATAGCCAAATAAGATAAACTCTTAATAATTATAATCTCCAAAACAGATAAGCGTATTATAGTAAAAATAGCCTAATTTATAAAGCCTAGTAATTTTAATTTCTATCCCTTATAGGCTAGCGGTTAATTAATACTAATCTATAATCTAGATTTTAAAGGGTTATTTAGTTATAATCTAATACTTTTAAATCTAAGCTAAAAGTCTAGTAGAAAGAACACGTTCCTTCCTAATTTAATATATATTTATGGCTTTACAAGTTGTATAAACATATATAATTTAAAGCCTTTAGATTTAATCTAGAGTTTAAATAAGGAGCTTTAAGCTCCTAATTTAAATTAACGCTAAGACCTCTATTTAGATTCTGTATATAGTAAAGTTGCTAACTTTTTAGTAATTTTTAGCGTATTTTTTAGGCGGTTAGAGAAATATTAAAATTTTATAGCTAAAGTTAAGTTAAACTAGAATTTAACTAAACGGTTACCTTAGAATTAGATTAGAGCTCTAAATTAACTCTATTTTAAAGCTCTTATTCTAATTTAAACTTATAACTAAATATTCCCTAAATACTTAACTAGTTAGATTATAGTCTAGATATCTCGCTAATAACCATAACTATTATTAATTACTCTCTATATAGTATAGGCCGCCTCTATTTTTATTAAACTATAATAACCCTAAATAGGATCTAATTCTTTTCTTACTATAGCTGCTGCTAAGGCAACGTAACCTAATACCTTCTCCTACTTATATTGGGTAGTTCCCTAACCTAAGCTATACTATTTTTAGTATTAGCACGCCGTTACTATATCTTAAGAAACTTGTCGCTAAGGCTATAGGTTCTTAGAATAATACTTATCCTACTATACTAGCTACTAGCTAGCAAAACATAGGACAAATATAATGTCTATATAGTTGCCCCTAATAGAAGAGCCTATAGTAAAGGCGATTTGCTATACTATATCTAGATAACCTAAAATTATATATATAGGTAATAATCTTAGGGTTTCCTAGTGCAATAGAAGGTCTTGCTATAAGGTAAACTTAACTAAAGTTGCTATCTCCATATAGATTAGATTAACTATAATTAATTAATACCTTCTAGCCTACCTAGTAAAACGTATTACGCTAAAGATAGGGCTAGATAAATATTAGTAATATATTATAATTATAACGGACACCTATATACTATCTCTATAGATAGCTGTAAATATAACCTAGTCCACCCTATAATAAACTGCCCTTAATAAAGCAGCCCTTAAGGCCCTATTGTTTTAGATAGGTATAATCTCTATATAGGCGGCCTATATCCACTCCTTATTATAATCCACCCTAGCCTCTAAAAATATCTTAACTAGTAGTTAATATTTAACTGTATGTAGGCCTTAAGGCGTATTAGATAGCGATACTAGACTTAAGGCCACGTCTATACTTAGGACTAAGTTTATACTATCTAGTTTCCGCCTATAAAGTAGTATAATAAGTCATTTAAGATTATAACCGTAGTTTTATATATAGTTAAGCTAGGATAAACTCTGTAAGTTTATAATAGCTATATACCCCCTTTCTGCATCTACTATATAGTTAATACTAGGCCGCCCTAGCACCTTTATCTTCTTATGTATATTTAACTATATATAAGCTAGCATGTTCTATATAGCCTTATATACCTATAGCGCTAGTACCTTCTTATATTCTACTACCTAACGGATAACTTTCTAAATCGCCTGCTTATATAGTAAATTATTTAGTTATCCGCAAAATAAAATGTGTAGGATACCGTCCTTAATAATAACCTACTTAAAAGTCCGCTTAATAATATTAAGTCTCTCCGCAGTAATACCTAAGCTAATAATAAGCTGTATATCTTTTCGCGGGTCTATAGCACTTATAGAGTTATACTACGCCGTATTTATAGTATACCGCTATTATATATCGCGTCCTATTGTAAAAAATAGTCTAGTATCCTAAGTAGGGAATAGTAGTGTTTAGAATCCTATGCTTAGTATAACAAAGAGGCGGCGTAATATTAGTAATAAGTAGAGTCTTTTAGTCTAATATAACGTAATCTAGCGTAAATTAGCGTAAAATATAATAGGTTATGCTATTTAGCGCGTTAGTATTCACGGATATTACTATGCTCTTACTATACTCCTTTTATCTTAACTAGCTTATAATATAGTATAAGCTATAAACACTACTTTAAACATACGGTTCTGTACAGATGTTATTTTCGGCCCCCTTTTAACTAAACTATAGTAAATTATAGCTTAATGCGGCAATTTATAAATAAGCTTTATTTAGCGGTAATATAAAAAGTATAGGACTAAAGTAAAAAGTATAGGCGGTCTAACCTATTATAAATAATATTGTTTAAGATAATAGAAATAAAAGAAAGGTAGATATAAGGCCGTTAATATTAAAGAGATAAACAATAATGTACCCTTACGCTATTAAAGCTTAAAGGAGTATTAGACAGCCTATTATAGGGCTAAGCTAGAGTAATATAATAAGTGGCCACTTATATAATATATAGATAATAATATACTATTATACTATTAAACCTTAAAAGGGTATTATATAACTAATTATAAGGCTAAATTAGAGTAAAGTAATAAGTAGCCACCTATATAAGCTTTAGGTAATAATATTATTAATAAGCTAAATAACAGGGCTGTGGATATATACTATAATAATAATTCCGTAATATTTAATAGGGTATATAACTTAGTAATAGTTAAGACTAATTAGTAAACTTTAACTAGAATATCTATAGACGTCTTTTAGACTAAAATATTTAAAGAGGCTACTAGCCGCGCTATAGGAAAGCCTTTAGGACGGAATTAAGGAAATCCGCAAACTATAGACAATACTATAGTAGTATATAACATTATACCGTATATTAAACGTACTGGCAGTACACCAAATAAAACACCTCCCTTATTTTATCTATTTAGCAGTAAGGCAGAATATATATAGGTCTTATAGTAGGTAAACTATAGGACTTTTAACCGCGCTATTAATAAGTAGTTTAATAATATTAGGCTTTAAGGAATATTTACCGACTATTTTTCTTACTAAAGTGCTAAAGATATTAAAGCAAAACTACTTTTAAAATAGATGCAATCTAAGAGTAAGTAACTATAGTGGATTAAAATAATTATAACTATAGGGGACTAGTAGCTGCTAGTATATTACTAAAATACTCTAGAGATCATGTCCTTCCTTATTAATTACGGCCCTTTTTAAGGAGATATAACTTTCTCGCTAGTAAGGTAGTACTTATTAGTAGGAATAAGAATATACAATAAGCTTAACACGGTAAACTAGTAGTAGGAGATATAAAAGCAGCTACCGCTTGGCGTAACTATAGTGCTAATTATATTAGCTAGTAATAAGACCTAACTAATATAATACGCCAGCGGTAAGAAAGCATGGCTACTCTATATTTTAATTAGAAACATTAAACTACGCGTTTAATAATTTGTAAATTAACTAGCCCTATTACTGCTTATATACCTTCTAGTCTATATACCTAGTAACTAAATAATATAACTAGCGGTGTAATATAAGACCCTTATAGCTATCCTTAAATATATACTTTAGCGATAACCCTATTACTAGTATAGTTATACTAATAATACCTATAACGTTAGAGAAAGTTAGTAAAAAAGGAGTATATCTCCTATATATAGATAGCTAGGATTAATACTACTTTTTACTTCTAGCTATATTTATAGCTAATTATAAAGAATAGGTCACGCTTATAGGTATTAAAAGTGGCCGTAAATATTTGACTTATTATATATATATAAATAAATAGTATAATCTAATAACTGCTATCTAGTGACTGTGGCCGTTTTGTATATACTAATTAATAAAAAACTAAATATAAATATAGTAGGAAGGTTATAATACTAATAAGAAGAATAACTTAGATTATATTTAGCCGTTCCGCAACTTTATATAGGGCTATAATCTATCTAATATCTATAAAATAATGGCGCCTAATTTTATACACTAGGTGCTTAAAGGCCTTATTAGTAAATACCTTATATACTAAATTAAGGTACTTATATAAAGCGAAATATAGGCCGGAAAATATTAGGGCCTTAATATCTCGCGTATAAATAGTTACGGCTAGGAGATGTTAAATATTAATGCACTTATTACTACCTACTTTATATAGGTGGAACGATTTATTAATATAATAGTATAGGATAGCTAGGCAAATATCGGCTAATAGATAAAAAAGATATATAAATCTCTGTTACGATAATTAGTCCCTATTATAGCACCCTTACTAAAATAGAATAAAGGCGCTATATTATTTATCTAGGTGTTTATAGACTTTACTATACTATCTTAATATATATTATATAATAAATTAACTATCCGGTACCTAGTAGTAGCTATTTATAAAATAGACAAAACAAAAGATATATTCCTTCTATTTTAACTAAATAAGGTAAGATTACTACACTTTAATATTCCTAAGCTATATGCTATTACCTATTATTTAGAGAGTATTTAGTAACTAGGAGTAATTAGAGGTATAGATATAGAGTATTTAGAGTAAGTATATAAGCTATAGAAGGTATTTTATTATAGGACTAATAAACGGAACAACTATAAAGAGTAGATGCTACGATATAACACTATATATCTTAATACTATGCTTTAAAATAAACTTAAGCTATAGGCGTTAACTAATATAATTAATATAGTAGACCTAATAAGCGCAATATAGATAATATAACTAGGCCCTATAGTTAATGTATATATATATCGCTTATATATATAGAACTTTAATAACTATATAACTTAAATATTTTAAGACTAGAGAATTAATATATCTATCTAGTATATAGTTAAGGAGGTATAGCGCTAAATAGAGGTTACTAACCTTATATTTAAACTAGCCCCCTTTATAAGGGAATACTATAAGTAGATTAACGGAATCCGGTAAATAAACTAGGACGTTAACTAACTAGAGGCTAATAATAATTAGGTATTAAAGATACCCTTAAGTATCTATTATAGCGTTATATACTATATTTACTTTAGGAAAAATACTACTAATACTAATAAGTTTAATAAGGTGTTTACTTAATATACCCTATTATAGGCTAATACTAAAGCCCCCTACTATAATACTATAATGGTATAAGAATATAAGTAAGTAAATAATAGCCTCTATAGCAATAAAGTAGGGAGGCTTTATCTGCTACTTATAATCTAAAATACTAGGCAATTAGATAGTAAGGGTAAATACCTAAAATATACTAGTACGTTGGTAGAGACCCTTTAAGTTTATAATAGTAGTAAGATTAATATAAGAACCAGAATACTTAGAGTGTAGAGTATAAAGCTATTTAATAGCAGGACAAAATATATGCTAAATACCCTCTAGATATATAATATTAACTATATTATAAGGCCTATCTTACTTATACTAGCGGATATTAATATTATAAACTGTTTCTTTATAAATAACTATAGTAATTAGGATATATATAATACTATATATAATAAAGACTTTAAGCAAATAAATAGGGTATAGGTTAATATATATATAAGGAAATAGGCTTATACTAGGCGGTAAATAAATATAACTTAGCTAAAATAGCAGTAAATTATAACTAGCGGCGCTAAATTATAATAAAGGGGTAGATTGCCGCGACTATAATAAACTAGAACATAATACTATTATATATTACCCTCTACGTGCTAGCTACCCTTTATATTTTATATACTATATTATTTACCTTAAGAGTAGGCAAATATTACGAGGAACTAGGCTTCTATGTAGTATAAAAAAAATATTATATAAAGTAGGGCCTTATACTATAGTAAGGTAATCTAATTACCCTATTATAAAGCCTAATAGATAGTTAAGCCGCCCTTTTAACTTATTATTATAAGTTTATTAAAGCTCCTTTTTATATACTTAGTAAGAAATACCTAATTTATATTATAAAAGTTAACTAGGTTATTGTTTAAAGTATATTAAGTATAAAACTTTAGACTATTTAGCGTCTTTTAGGGAAGTAAGGTGCGTGTAAAAGTTAAATAGTTCTATTAAACTAATATACTTATCCTTTACCTATCCTATAGAAAAGTAAATAAAAATACTATAAGTTAAGTAGTAGCTCTTAAAATAACTAAATTTTAAAGGGTGTAATATCGGGCTCTATACCGTAACTATCTCTATTAAAAGGTAAGGTTATTATTAATGTGCTATAGTATAACCCATTATTATTAATTTTAATAATATTATTTTAATGGACAGTTCTATTTTTATTAGATAAAAGCCTATAAATCTTAAGCAACCCTAAGATATCTAAAACCTATACTTAAAAGAAATATATATATTACTTAAATAAATAACCGCTATAGGATAACTTTAGACGACGTATAAAGTAGTTACTTAGCCTAGTTAATATAAAGATATATAGTATTGCTTAGACACGTCTTATTATATAAGTAATAATAGGCTTTATACCTAAAGAGCTTTATCTCTCTCTTTAGCCGGAAATAAATATAAGCGGTTTAAATATACTAATAAAGTAGATATAGAAAAAGGTAATTATTATTATAGACCGTTATGGAAACCTAATAAATAGAGTATTAAGTATACTACTAGGGCTAGTAGTACGTAAGGTTCGCGGTCCTTAGATTTAGTAGTACTATATTAACTAATTTTCTAGCTATATAACTAGCTTAGCATATTTTAGTGTTATATAATAAATATAGTGCGTAATACTATTACTAGGAGCTATTACTGCCTTAAACTAAATACTAAGGCTATAGTAGAGGAAGTAGCGGAACTACTTAAGGATAACTGCTTTACGCTCGGTGGCCCGGTTAGTACTTTACCTTTTATTATATTTAACTAACTAAGGCTAGAATAGAGAGATAAGATTTAGGGCGCCGATTATTATATATTATATTAAGCGCGTATTTTTTAATTTTAGGCTAAGGTTACTTGCCCTTAATAAGAATAGTATTAACCTCTTTTTACTTATTATAGCTAATATAATATAGCTTATATATAGCGATTTAATATATACTTAAGGACTATAGAAGTAGAATATAAGTTATTTATAAGTTTAAAGCCAATACTATAGTTATAGGTAAATCTATAGGAAGCCTCTTATTATACTTACTAAAGCGTATTATAGATAGTTAGGAGTAATTATAGAATATTTAAAGAGCTACTAACCTAAGTATAATAAAAGGCTATATAGGCTACTTTTATAATAAGTTAATAAGATATAGAATATAACCAGAGATAAGATACTATAGACTTAGTAGGTAATTAGTAATCCATTTAAGGATACTATAGAAAATTTAAAGAAATTAGATTCTAAGTATAATAATAAGTTTACTTAATAACTGTATACTATAAGTATAAATATATAATATTACATTAATTATATCGCAATATTATATTATAATACTTACTATATACTATAATACTTTACCGCCGTTTCCTATATTATAATATTCTATTATTTTAATTATTATATATAGGCTAATAAAGATAATATAATAAGATAGTAGTAGCCTAGTATATTTATTACTAAAAATAAACCCTAAAACTATATATAAGGTCTCCTTCTTATAGTATACTAATAAGACGATTTTAATGCTATATAATTATAATATTAATACTATCTAAGCGCGCCTTAAATAAATTTAAGGTAATAATAAATAGGAATTAGGAATTAATTACCGTATTTTATAGTATACTTTTACTAGTAAGTCTAAGGTTATAGATATTATAGATAATACTATACTAGAGAATATAAAGGCCTGCCTATAAAGTAAAAATAGACTAGTAATACTAGAATTTACTAATAAAGAGGATAAGAGTAAAGAAGGTAGAGGAATAAATAAGGAAAATAATAGTAATAAAGAGGATAAGAGTAGAGAAGGCAGTAGGATAGATAGGGAAAATAATAGCAAGAATAAAGATAATTAGGGGTTTAATAGTATAATGCTACTATTATAGCGGAACTTATATAAATATTAAACTTAAAATAATAGGTTAACTAAAGGGCGTTATTAGGCGTATTAAGGTTATATTATACTACTATTAGGTTAAAATATATTCTTTATATAATATATACTAGGTATATAGAATAAGTAGAAAATACTAACTATATAAAATAAGTAAAGGGTACTAATTACGTAAAATAAGTAAAGGGCACTAACTATATAGAATAAGTAAAGGATACTAACTACGTAGACTAAATAAAGTATACTAATTACGTGGAATAGGTAAATACTATTAAGTGCGCGGGAAGAGTAACACTTGTTTATTACTTAAAGTAAGTAAGATATATAGAATGTATAAGAGGGGTATTATATATTAATTGCGTATTAAGTATAGAGAGAGCTTAATAGAATAAAGGCACTACTTGCCTAGGTAGCTATAAATATACAATTAGCTGTACCGCGTTATTAGATGCGGCAGTATGCTTGCACCGCGTTATTAGATGCGGCAGTATGCTGCACCGCGTTATTAGATACGGCAGTATGCTGTACCGCGTTGTTAGATGCGGTAGTATGCTGTACCGCGTTATTGGATGCGGCAGTATGCTTGTACCGCGTTGTTAGATGCGGCAGTATGCTGCACTGCGTTGTTGGATGCGGCAGTATGCCGCACCTGAGTTGATACTATACGCTACACGTTGCAGTGCGCGGATTGCGCATTTGGCCGCCAAATGCCGCCAAATGCTGCAAAAATGCTGGTAAATTTTTTCCTGACGAAGCAGAGCTCTTCCGCCAGAACTTTGCTTAATAGGTAAGAACTGCTAAAGACCTCTTTAATAAAATCCGCCGTATAGAGCAATTACTTATCGTAGCAAGCACATAGCGTATATCCATCACCTGGCTAAGGCGTAACTTTAGTAGCATTGCCTCGCCATAATTGTTAGGCTATTCCACAAGAACATTTCTTCCCGACACCGATTTCATTCCGTTTGTCGTAAGTCCTATCATCAAAAATATGTTGTTACATGCACCACCCTCACCGATTAGCAGCCCGTGTCTAATGAATCAACCTCAAAGCATCCTATTACTTTATGAACACTCCAAGAAACAAACCTCAAGTTAGATGCCTAATTATGTCTGGCCACATCGCTGGTTTTCATCATTCAACATCTTCAGTTGACTTTTGCGGGCTCGGTCCTTTCCAAATCTTTGTTAGCTTCTAGAAGTTGCGTGAGGAAGAAAAAACAAACCATCCGAATAAAATAAAACTGGCGTAACCTCCTCTGGCAGGTGAACGAACACAAGCTTATCCAATTCATTTCCCTCCACGAAAGACTTCAAGTTATTAAGATCCGTGTTGTTCGGTGCGGAACCCTGGACAGTCGGGTCGAAAACTTTCGAGGCTTCGCTCACGCCCGAAAATGAGACTTTATCCTTAACCTTCTGCCAAAGGACCTCAGTTCCATACCAGAAATCGACTTTAGCCTTTAGATCGAATACGACCTTGAACTTGGAATCCCCGCTCCTTCTAACAACCACCCCCACAGCAAAAGTATCAGGTATGGCCTTCTGCTTCTCATTCTCAGTCAAAATCCACTGCACCTTATCCTCGCCTAGCCTCCCTCCTCCTCTATCTTGAGTCTTTGTCGCCAGCGCCAATATTGTCACCCTTCTAATCTGCTTCCACTCTTCCGCTTTCTTTTTCTCCGCAGACAAGTTCAATCCCAGTGGCACAGGCGGCTGCTGTACGTCCACAGATGCGCCCAGTGTCGACTCCTGTTGCTGGAGTACCGAGGTCGGTAGAAGGTAAATGACGCCTTTCTGCGCAGGCGCAAAAGATTTGATGAACGGATCCAGGGCCGGAGTTTGTTTTGGGTCTGTCACGAATTGCATGGATACATCGAGGTGTCGGAATCGGCGGTGCTGATTCGTGGCTGTGCTGCGCAGCTCGAACTGGAGGACAATAAGGCTGGCGGGCTGGTTGGTGTCGCCTCCAGTATATGTCCCGTGGACAACGTATTTTTGACGCACTGTAATACGGAATCCGGATGCTTCATGCTCATGAAGGGCTTCGAGCAACTCTTCACGCGCGGTGCCTGTTAGGCTGGAGTCCTGAATGAGCTCGAGGTCGAGATCGTCTTGTTGCCGGTCTGATTGAAGGGTGTCGGCGAGGAGGTCGAGTTCGTCCATACTGTCTATGTCGTCTAGCCTGAAGATGGATTAGTTATGAAGGGAAATGGGCGGAAAAATTATAGGAAGAGAATCTTGCCTGCCAGGCTGAAGGCATACAGCCTACGTATGCATGTCAATCGAAGGTGGTGGGGCTCTTGCCCTGGCAAGTTGGACAAGGCTGAGGCTTGTGGCTTGCCGCCATGGTCGAGACCGGGATGGTGAAATGACTTAGGGGCTGTAGAGTATTGAAAAGAGCGCGCGCTCCGGCAAGGCTGGAAATCTGCCTAACCAGCGCTCAGGTGCCATTGTGCAAGCTTTGCGAACACTACTGTGAGGGTAGAGATGGATCTGCTCGAGGCCGCAGTGAAGATGGGGGAAGAAGAGCGGGTCGTGGAATTACTTGGCGGCGACATCAGGACGGTGTGAACCCTGGTCTCGGCTGGCCGCCTTCGCGCTAACCCTGAGAATAGGAAGCAGCAGATTTCATCAACCTACTGGGAACGGCTGGTTCTGAAAGAGTTTACGAGCATCTACTAAGCGTGATACAGGAGGAAGAAGAGTATGTGGAATACTGCTTCGGACAAGCGCTACTGAACAAATATAATGCAGTAAAGGAGAAACAAGAAGATGCGGAAAAGAAATGGCTCAAGATCTCTCTGGATATACTGAACAAGAACGAATATTTTGCACCGTATCTGAGAGACGATGGAAGCACAGCACCAGTCTGGGAGCAGGGCCATGCTCTTCACTACGCTGCTGACATGTGGTGCCCTGAGGTGGTCCAACAGCTCCTAAACATCATCAAGTCGAAGCATGCAGATAAACCAGATGACCTATTTGAAGCCGTTTCCGCAAGACACGACGATAAAACGCCGCTTATTATCGCGGTCCGAAAAGCTGATTTGGAAACAACGAAGATACTGGTTAGTTTCGAGCGGAGGCTTCTATACGAACGCTGGCTTTCATCAAAAGATACGCCTTTGCACGCGGCAATCGAGTACTTTCAGCGGAACGATGACAGTGTCTGGCCGCCCATAGAAGCTCGCCATGCAATAGTTGAGTGGATAGCTGAATACGATCCTAATACCCTCTGCGAGTCCAATGAATCCATTGCAAAACTTCCTTGGGGACCGCCCTGCCGTTACGCAGAAAGTATCGTTGCTCGAACCAAAAGATTGGAGCCTGAATTGCAGAAACTAAGGGAGAAACTGAAGGACCTTATTTTCAGGAATTTGGATGAAGCTGCAAAGGTCGATCAGGCTCTTTATAGAACTGGTGGTATGTTTAATATCCAGTGAAAGAATAGGTGAACATGGGCAGACGCTAATCTTACTCCTAGATGAGCGTAGGTTTCCCTCACTCTCTGCGGGCTTAACCATGTACTAAACGTCGGGTCCACGATATAGGTAAACTTCATGAGCTGAACTTATCCGACTTCGACTATCAAGATGCGGCTCATAGAAAATGCAATTTCGCTCAATTCGTTAATACTTTTCAGCCGAAAAAGGGCCTCGATTTTGATAGCGTACTTATCCGTGTCCAATTGCCTGACATGTCCAAAGCACTGCATCAAGAAGGCGAGGCAGAAATTGCTAAGCTTCTGGATAAACTACGCAAAAAGAAGGAGGAAGGAGGGTTTGGCGTTGAAAGAATCGTAAATCTAAATGCATGGGATAACCCTTTCCATCCCATCAGCGACAGACTCATCTCTGTTTTAGTTGGCGTGTTCAAGGTTGAGAAATTAAATTGGTACAAATACGATCTCGACCTCGATGCTCTGAAGCGCTACGGTGCCCATTTAAGGAAACTGTGGCTTTATTCAAGCTGCAATTGGGGCACTTTATTCCACTGGACAAGCGAAGATGGTTTTTTGAACTCTGGACATTTCCCACACGTCAGTTATGCACCCCTGAGCCATTATGCTCCAATTACCTATCCGTTGTTGACTTTGAACCTAGCTAGAGGAAGTGCATATCATCATTGTTGACACCGATGTAAGTTACGACTTGTAAGCGCCCCAAAAATGTACCTATACTTACAGCGGTCATTAACTTTAGGGAAAAGGGAAAACTCAACCACGTCAAACTCTTGTTGATAGGGTAAATGGACGCATCAGAAGGAACAATATTAGAACCTACGTAACTGTCGAGGAGGCGCATCGGCCAATCTCTTATGTGACATCTGAGGACAAGACTGCGAGCGAACGGTATGTGTTTTGCATTGATAGGTATACACCATCAAAATCACGCGAATACTAATCCCTCGGACATGCAGCTTTTTTGGAACCTTCGCAAGTATCCATAAGTTCCTGGAATCAATGGAGAAAAAGGAAACACTTAAGCCCGAGTTGCGGCTACCACAGCGAAGGATCAAAATCGCCATCATCGACAATGGCATTGACAAATGGCAGGATACTATCTCCGAAAACATCAAGCATGGTGTTTCGTACGCGAGCAGAGTGGATGGCAAGCTTCTACCCTGGTTCACGGCCGCACATGCACATGGAACACACATGGCATCTCTTATTCGGAAAATAAACCCATATTGCGAATTATATGTCTTCAGAGTGAGCTCTTTGAGGGAAGGAATGGATCCTAAAAGGGCTATTGAGGTCAGTTCACATCGCTTTGAGTTTCCGGCACTCCCTCTAGCTCATAAAAGAAACTAAATGTCATTTCTATCGCGACAAATCTAAACTAATATTTTTTATTCATCTATGTAGGCTGTGAAGGCCGCCAGTGAGGCTGGCGTAGACGTGATGAACCTGAGCTGGACCTTCGACTATTACTCCGAAGATCTCAGAAATGCTATCATCAACGCTACAAGCTTGTCAAACAGAAACCGCGCTCTAATCTTCTGCTCCACTTCTGACGAGCCCCATTACACAGGGGCCGTATACCCGGCCGATTTTAACTCAACAATCAGCGTCTGTGCAGCGGATAGTCGTGGAAGGCGACGCGCGGAATCACGGAAATCAGGAGATTTGATGATCCTGGGTGAAGGTATCAACGCCGACGGACCAAGTTATTTCAAACAGTCTCAAGACTCGGTATCAGGGTCGTCAGTGGCGACAGCGTTGGCGACGGGGATCGCATCCGTGTTGCTGGTATATGCAATGTGTGCGGCTCCTGGGAAGGATGAATGGCAGTACTTTAAAGAGCGGAACATAATGCTAGAGCTGTTTAGAATGCATATGGCTCCCTATCAGTATGTGGGGGATAATGATACGGGTTCGTATAGGTTTTTTGAGGATAATTATGTGGATCCGTATAGGCTTTTTGGAAAGAAGCTTCAGCCCGGGATGGAGAAGGAATGGAGACATATCTTTGACTCGAGCAACTACAGGAGGGCTGAATAGTGTTAAACGGACTCGTGTGTTGATTAATCTATGAAGAAAAAGGGACTATATATACATGGTGCGGGGTACAGGCAACTGAGACAGGTACTAGGCAACTGAGACATTTTGTCTCAGTTCGACAAATAGACTAAGCGATGACCATGGCAGAGAAGGGTTGTCGATGAGGCGGATGTGAAATTCGGATCCATGCACTTGTTGATAGAGTGTAATCAAAGTAACCTTGGTAAGTGGTATTGTATGTCCGTAATCCTAACACTTTGAATACCATATTTTCTCTATAGTGCATTGTTGCATTGTATAGAAGACGAATCTCAAAGCACGAATAACTGTCAGACCAGTTACCTTGGAAAGAAAAGCCGTACTGGCAGCTGCTATACAAGAAAATTACGCTGGATGTGCGTAATGCACTTATTTTCTGAAGTGTAAAGTTCGTAGTATCGTATCTCACTACTGCTCGATAGGCATCTGGTTCAGGTTGTAAGGCCTCACTGACGAGATGAAGTAAACCTGGCAATGACAAGCGCACGGACCATGTGGTGCGGCTGAGGAAGGAAACCATCGCCCCACCAGCCGCATGGGCAAATTCTTCGTTTCTGTGATGCCTGTTCTCACGTAATACCTACTATATGTGTTATAAAGACCACCGTCCTCTATACCTTTCAGGGGTGGCTTCGAACGCTTCTCATGTCCTTCGACGATCAGGGATCGGCGCTCGCAGAGCTCGCGCAAGCCTCGTCGACCTTCAATGAGGAACGGACAGAAGATAAGCATGAATTACGGCTCTTTACCGAACCGCTGGGTTCTCAAGGCACGATAGATGTGGAAATTCTTGGAGCGGGATCAGTGTTCGACGAATATGACGATATCGTTCTACCGGATGTCCCCGCTCTAGAAATCCCTGATACAAAGGCAGAAAGAGAAGTAGAGGAGCCGACCCCCTTAATCACTATCGGAACTAGCAAGCTTTATGAGCTTTCCGAAGGCGATAAACAACATGACTGCGAGTACGATGCCATATGTCTGTTTCTGCGAATTTGCCGGCTGATGCTGGGGCTAGTATTATATTTGTCCATGGTCTGAACGGGGATGCTCTTTCGACTTGGCGATCTGGAAATGTGCTATGGCCCAAACACCTAATTCCCAAAGATTTCCCTCATGCGCGAGTTTTCTCATTTGGCTATGAGGCTCCAGTCGGATCTTTTCCTAATCCTTTGTTTGCCGACACCATTGCGGAGAATCTACTCGATGCCATGACAAAGGTTCGTCATTCCGAACAAGAAATCAATCGACCGATTATCTGGGTGGCTCATAGCCTTGGCGGGCTTCTGGTAAAAGCTGTATGTATACCTCAGTCTTGCCCTCCTAGCAAGTAGTAATAATTCAGCTATATAGTCCCTTGTTATCTCCAAAAGCAAGAGAGATATTGAACCGCTAGAAGCCGCTATCAATGATTCTACGATTGGCATTATTTTCCTCGGGACGCCGCATCATGCTCGCTCCACATTAGGGTGGGCCAACGTGGTCAGTAGGATCAAAGCTGTTGTCTCCCATTCAAGCGATCCCAGAAGGGAGATAGACAACGCTGCTAGTCACACTGATTACTTCAACAACTTACTATTATCCTTCGACGAGAATCTCGAACAGAGCCGTGTATCGATTTACTCGTTTTATGAAACACAGGAAATGGTCGCTGGTGGATTGGCTACATTGGTAGGTCCTAAAGCGACTTCTTTGCAACAACCATTTTTATAACAATCAGAGAAAACTCACAAATGATTCAGGTCACTCAACGTGACAATGCACTCTACCATCCTTCCGAAGAGGTTGGGTTCTTGCATGGGAATCACATCACCATGTGCAAGTTTCAGAATGCTTTTGAAAACGGCTATGTGCAAGTCACTCGAGCTTTGCGAGTGATTCTAACCCGTAACCTAGAATTTCGTACGTTCTTGCAACCTATCTATAGATTAGCTACTCAATTAATTGTCCAGGACCGATACATCGATCGTCGAATGACATACTCCAGTCATCCGGTATATTACCTACTCTTGGATTGGACAAGAAAATTTTGACAACCCAAGGTTGCACATTTAATTCAAGCCCGAGTGAAGTGCTAAAACTAACTGACGCCATAGGAAGCTTCGATCCAGACGTTGACCTCTCGGCCACGATGGCATCCTCAGCAATTTCACTAATTACGCAGTCAAGTATATTCCATTTAACAGGGATTTTCTAATATTTACTAACGTTATCTAACAAAGAAAAACTCCGCCACCTTAAAAGGATGCTCACTGCGCCTGTCATGGGCCGAAAACAAGTTCCCCCAAGATCCTTCGGAACTTGTGAGTGGGTTATCAATGCTCCGGAGTTTGATAGTTGGCGCAAATATAAGACATTTCTAGTCGTGAAGGGGCCCCCAGGTTCTGGCAAGTCTGTCATCGCAAACTATCTCGTGGAATATCTTCAAGACCGCATAAACCGTGAAGACGACGCTACGGCAGGGCCCTATATTCTACACTTTTTCTTCAACATCCAGGCAGACGTTAAACAAGCGGGAAGGGAGATGCTTCATCAGTTCCTACAACAGCTCCTCGAAGTTAATACCTCCCTTGTGCGTCATTTTCCTGATGAGAAGATCTTCGGCCACATCGACAGAGGAGAAGAGGCAAGGTGGCCAATAAAAGAAGCACAGGAGCCTCAGTCAACATATCATATGAATACTGCGCGACGATGGACCGTACCGGATTCGAGTAATGATGATGACAAGCCTACAGCCTGGGCTCTTACTAGCGAACTAGAACATCCACAGAAGCCGAAATCACCTTTTGATGTTGATGATCTGATCAGAATACTAGTATCGATTCTAAGAGACACCGAGGTGCCTGGGAGCTATTTTGTAATTGATGGGTTGGATGAATGTGACGATATGTCTTTATCTTTGGTACTACGACTGCTCGATCACATCCGGAAGATTGATGGGACCAAAATATGCCTGACATACCGCCAAGATCCAGCATTGGAGGTTAGATTGAAGAAGCACGTGATTGATGCCGAAATACTCTGGATTGCCTCTGGCGATGGTTTTCTTGAAGACATTGACTCTTTTGTCTGCAAACAACTGGATTCTCTCACCAAACAGCAACGGCTCCCACCATCCAGAATCCAAAAAATTGAACATCTCTTCCAGAAGACGCACTCGAATACATATTTATGGATCACCCTTATAACAAAGATTGCCGCCAGTCTTCCGAACCTAGGTTGCGTCAATAGTTTTCTTCAAATTTTTGAGAAGCGGAGCTCGTCTAATATAAGCGACCTCTCCCGGATACAAGAGATTTACAACTGGACCCTTTCATTCTTGGCGCGAGAGCGTGATCCAGTGGCTCTGTTAGCATTGTGCTTCGTCGCTATTGCATCTCGTCCCCTAACTGTCGAGGAGCTCTCCAATTTTTTAGCTGCGAGTGAAAGTTTTCAGAGGGAGGATCAATCCAACGCCAGCACAACATCGTCGAGCAAGCCTTCACAATTCCGGCTCTGGCTGCATCGTAAAACTGTGGCTGATCCCGCTTTGAAAGATATGTCGGACCTTGACGACACCAGACGGCTTAACCTTCAGACCTGGCTAGATTCGGAACTTTTTGGCCTTCTTACCATTCGAAGCGGCCTTGTTGCACTTATTCACCCATCTTTGAAAGAGTCTATCCAATCTTATCTTTTAAGCGAAGGTCTAATGCACTATGTTCAGCGATATCTGGGGGGGGCTTGTCTCGTCATTCTATGCCTACCGAGAAGGGGGAATGTTCACTTTCGTTACAGTGACAGAACCCATATTCCACCCATTGAGGTCCTAGACTACGCTATTACAAATTGGTCTGAACACCTCCGAGAAGCTCGTGAATCCGCGCTGGAACTACAAAGTCTAGTAGAAGAGCTTTGGAAGAACCGTCAATTTCAGCCATTGCTTCTAAAGCTGGCTGGGAAAAACTATCTTCCGAGGTCAAAGCCATCTTTGCCTTGCGTACTTGCAGCATTTAACCTACATTTCAACCTCGAACACTTTCGTCCCGCGTTAGCAGCTGCTAAAAAGGAAAAGCGAAGTAGTGTGCTTTCAATGGAGGTAAGATATGCAGCAGCGAATGCGGCGTTCGAGTCAATTCAATTGCTTCAGCGTTGGGGTTACGACCTCACAGCTTATGACGAGAACAAGAAGAACGCAATGGATTACGCCGTATGGACCGGAAACAAGAAATTTTCGAGTAAGCTGGAAAAGCTCACAAACATCAAACCAACAGATGTTCCGGCGACTTATATCCTTGATATTGCTGAAGACGATAGAGAACTCAAGCGCGAATTAGACCGTATGATGGAGGAAATGAATCATGAGGAATTTCGACGTCGCCAAAGCGATCTCCTGAATTCCGCTGTGCAATTTGGCAAGACCAACTTCATATATGTTCTTCTCGTACCCCACATAGACGCTGGTCAAGCCCAATCAGCATTAGAGAGTGCGGTAGAAGCAAAACGACCGGAAATTCTGAGGGACTTACTGGAACGTTTTAGCTTAGGTGGCCAAAAGTCAAATATTCGATTCGGTGCAAGTTTACGACTGGCTGCCAAGAGAGCGGACGTGAATATCACAGAGCTGCTCTTGAAATACGGGGCTGATTCTAATGAAGAATACAAGAACGAACCATCGGCATTGCACTTCGGAGCCCAGAGCGGCGAATTGGAAGTTGTGGAGCTACTAGTACGTTTCCGAGCTCGGAAGTCCGCCACGGATAGCAGAGGGAGAAAACCGATTCACTGGGCCGCTAGACAGGGTTATTCCCGGATTGTCCAATTTCTCGCCTCGCCTTCAACTGACCAAGATCTATCCGGAAAGAGCGCTCTTTTCTTGGCTTGCAAAAGTGAATCTTTGCCGACGATTCGAGTCTTATTAGAGTACGGAGCCAGTGTGAACAAACCGGACTTCCGTGGAAGAACTGCTCTACATGCTGCAGCATCTAGCGGAACAAGGGATATCGTGCGGTTACTCTTCGCAGAGGGGGCAGATGTAGAAGCGAAATCGGATACCGGGATGAGACCTCTGCACGAGGCAGCCCTTGGGGGTTGGACCGAGATCGTCGAAGAGTTTCTAGAGACTGGAGCCACGATATATGCGCTCGATATGAGCAGACAGACAGCTCTGCATCATGCTTGCAGATCATCAAATTCGTGTATAGATTTGCTTAAGGTCCTCCTCCACCATGGCGCTGATCGAGAAGCTGAGGATGATCAGGGACAGCTACCTCTCCATTTGGCGGCTAAGAAAGGAAATCCTGCTATGGTGCTTTCGCTGGTCGAAAACATTGAAGATTCAATATGCAAAGAGGACAAGTATGGCAAGACAGCTTTGCACAATGCCGCACGAGCTGGAAACACTGCCGTAGTAGAATGTTTGCTTTCAGCGATACGGAAAGCCCCCAACCTAGCTAATAACCTTAAATGGTATGTTAATCGAACTGATACCAAATGGAAAACAGCACTACACCATGCTGTCGAAAAGGCGCCCATCGAACTTTTCAACTCGCTGCTCGACAGCGGCGCAAACCCCAGCCTGACAGACAACGAAGGCAACTCCGTGCTCCATTGCCTCTGCTCCTCCGAAAACCCTGTTGACTTTGTTCAGAAGCTAGAAAAACTGGTTGGCAATTTTTCGATATACCAATTCAACAAGAGGGGTGCAACTCCAATGTTGTGTGCGTTGCAAGGGATCAGCAATGAAGACGGCAAAAGATTGAATAAATGGGAAGCGTTAAATGAATTCAAGAAGTCTACAACAGGGTTCGAAGGGATGAAGCCGAAGGTTTTGATGATGGATTTTTGGAGAGTATTGAATGCCGGTCGGATGTTGCACATGTGGAAGAGGAAGGAGAAGATTCGACGAACGCTGCCACAACCGTGGGCTGTAATACTCGACAGCCTCCTGCCTCAGTGTAGAGCAATCAATGCTTGCCAGTGATCATTTGCTAATTTAGAATTGGGATCTCCTTCGGTTTCAGGAGGGGCAGAAGCCTGAGCTCTATCCACATGAATACATTTTGTCTCTACCATTGTAAGTCCAGCATATATAGACTTCACTTCTGAGGCAAGCTGCTCTTGAGATGTAGGGCGTGAGTTGGGTTGAAGTAGAAGGTTTGGATATTGAGAATTAAAAAACCGAATTTCGATAAAACCTGATTGCTGTTGGTGGGTTGGCAGTATATTGAACGGTGACGGTGAACCGCCTGCCAAGCTGTGCTTTGGACTTCCATAAGATGGCGGCCTATGGGTCTTGGATTGTCACCGATGGGTAGAGTAGTGGTGCCCGTGGGGGTTTGCTTTAATGGACCACTCCTTACTGGACGGATTGAGCGTTAGCTGCGTGGATGGATTTACACTAGCGGCTGAGCCATGGTTTGGACCAAACAGGCGAGCGTGACTAGATTTTGACCTTAACGGATTATGGCTGCCAGCATATAGAATATCTCTGAGTCGTCCGTATACGGTTCGCCGGCAATTTCATACCCGACTACTTTGGCACACCTCGGATTGTCCTGGCGGGTCTTCTTCTATATTAACGATATTACAGCTACCTATAGGAAGAAAGACCTACTTAAGCTCTAAATCTTTAAGGAGTACCTTATAAAAAGGTACAAGATTAAGGATCTAGGTAACCTTACCTAGTTCTTAAGAATTTAAATTATCCGTAATAAAAAGAATAAAAAGCTCTAGCTTAGCTAGGACTTCTATATTAATAAAATTATAATAAGCTTTAAAGTTAAAGATTATTACAAGATATATATATTAATAGGCATTAAGGAACTTAAGCCTAATCTAAAGCAAGCCTTTAAGTAGGACATCTATATCAACTAAAGGAAGGTTAGATTAATACTCTATACAGCTAATATTACTTATCTAGATATAGCGAGAATAGTGGGCAAGCTATTAGAATTCTCTTAAAATCCGTTACTAATTTACAACACAGCTGCTATAAGGCCAATTACCTACCTTTATTAAATCAAGACTCTTGCGATTAAGTACTTAAAGGAGAATATAATAAACTACATCTTTATAAAGGCAAGCGACGCGTTATTTAGAGATAATCTAGTTAGTAGAAAGAGTATAGAAGGCTATTTATTTACCTTATTTAGAGGACTAATTAGCTAGCAATTAACTAAGTAAAAATTAGTAATAAAATTAAGCATAGAAGTAGAGCTCCTAGCCCTATTATATGCAGCTACTAAGTTAATTTAGTAGCAGCGATTCTTTAAAAAAGTTATATTTAATACTAATTAGAAGTAATCTATTGCAATAATATATAGATAATTTAACTACTTACTAAAAGTAACGCTAAGCTTAACATTAAGCTTTAATATATTAATATCTATTACTACTAGCTCTGCTAGGAAGTTTATAAAGAAAGGGTTAATATTAAATAGGTCCCTACTGTGGATATAATAGTAAACGGCTTAATAAAGGCTCTACCTCGCTAACAGTATAAGATATTTATTTAGTAATTAAACCTTATTAATATTAAGGATCTAATTAATTTAATTTAAATAATATTTAGATAGGGTAATTATATAAAGGATTTCCCTTAACTTAATACTAAATTAGTATAGTAATTTTTTTAATATTTCTATAGCAGCCTAAAAGGCTCTATATAACTAGGGGGGTATATTAACCTAAATTAAATTCTTTTACTACTGTTTTACCTAGAGCTATATCCTCTAAAATATCTTTTAAGCTTATTAGTAATATACGACCTTCCAATTCTTTATTATTCTACTATTTAAAGGCTTCTGTTTTAAAGCGTATTTTAACCTATAAAGTTAGCCACCTAGAAGGGTTGCGGGCTAACTACCTTAGTATATTTATATATACCGGCCACTAATACTATAAGCTTATAGGCACTATGTAGTTTAATCTAATACTCATCTAAAAAGCCTATAATAGGTTTCCGCTACCTTAGTAATAGGATAAGTTTATACTCTTTTACTAAATTATATTATATAAGATTAATTTCAGCGCCGCTATTATATAATACTTAGAACTGTCATACTTTACTTATAGGGAGTACCGTTTCTAGCTTAATAGTAATATAAAAAGTCTCTTCTTTTATATCTTGCCCTAGTTATAGCTAAAAGAGGTCTATAACTAGGGCTTTTCTTTTTTTTAGATTATTAATATAGTTATTACTCTACTTATTTTTCTAATGGGATTTACCTCCAGAGAAGTTTTCCTTTAACTTTTTAAAGTGTTTCTATAAAGGTGCTAGATAGGTATTAGGTTGGCCCTAAAAGTCTTTCCTATTATTTAAGGCCCCTAACTTTAACCCTTCTAAAGTTCTCTTTAAGAACGCTTCTTTAAAGGTTAAACCTACCCTATATTACTACTAAAGTACCTACGCTTTTAGTAACCCCTTAGCTCTTTACTAAAAAAAGGTCTAGTTCTTTACCGTATTTTTAGCATTTAAACCCACTTGTTTAAAATCCGTATATATAGTAATCCGCGATAAGGCTTCTATACGCTTAATTTTATTATAAATTACTAGTTTAACTTTAGCCTAAATAAACCCAATCTTCTCCTTTTTATAAATACTACTGTCTTTATTTTTAAAGGGCTTTAAATTTATTTATTAAGTATAAGTTTCTATAATATTATAACGGGACTAGCCCAGTTACAGTAGGAATGTCCCAGTGAAACACTTAATAGATAAATTCCAACGCTTTAACCAAATTCTGCCGAATTTTAATAGCTTGATTAACTTCTACTAAATTAATTAAATCCTACTAAAGTCCATTAAAGACCGCGTGCATATATACGCACGCATTAACCACTAAGCCCCTAACTATTTAATTATATAATTCTCTTGTTATTCCTTTCTCTTTTTTACGTAACGTTTTATTCTTAGCGAGAGCTATATACCCTTAGATTTAGATAGAATTTATATTATTCCTTTAAATCTTTCCTAAAGTCTTTCCGCGCCCTTATATTACGTTATGTTAATACTAATACCCTTAAAATGGTAAATAAACTTAAATCCGCCACGTTAACTATTATAGCCCTAGTTAGGGAACAAATAACTATAATATAATAGTCCTTTATAGATGCCTTGGCCTAGTAACAAACTATACTAAAAGCTTAGTATTAGCAATTAATTAAAGTAATATATAAAGAACTCTACGACGCTAAAGTACTTGCGTTGGAGACCCTAATAGCAATACCTATAAATAAAATTGAAATAACTATATATAAACCTAAACTATTAAATATAAACCCCAAACTAGTAATAGTAGCTTAACCTATACCTATAATAGACCTAGTATTTACTATAAAATCTAAAAAGCTTCCTAACCCTTTAATATTTAATAGAAATTAAAATAACCTACGTCTCTTTATAACTAAGCTCTATCTTAAACTTTTAATAAACTATAACTAATACCTTACTAAAGCTAGCAAGATTAGCTATAGAATATCTTATTTAAGTAAAGACGCTATATAAACTATAGACCCATTCTTCTGTAATAGTACCTTTATTAATTTTAAAATCTTTATCTCTCTACTAGAATAAATATATAATAACGCCAGCCGCGAATATATAGCTGTTACCAAACTTAAAACCCTATAATAACGGAACTAAGACTTTACCAGCTTCTTTTTAGAATTTTTAGGCCTTATTAGTAAACTAGATTAAAATAAAGCCGCTAGAGTTACTGCTCTCCGTTAAGCTATTTTAAATAAAATTAGAGTATAGTTAGTAGATAAAGAACTGCCAAAGGATTTACCCAAATTTGCTATAATATATTAATGAATTAATAAGGACCTTTAATATAATAAATAAACCTATTCCCTAAAGCTAACTATACCTTATATTTAAAACTCTATAAAACTAATATATACCCTAAAATACGATCTGTTTCTAAAACCTAAAAGCCCTATATATAACCCTATAGACCTTAACGCCACTTAATTTTATATACCCTTAGGAACTAATAAATAAAGAACACAAGCCGTAAATAGAGAATGTTTTAGATATAGGAAAAAGGGATATATTTAAAGGGATTGCTAAACTTACCCTTTTAAAAAAGTCCGCTGTAGCTCCTCTTAGTTATTAAGTTATACTTATTTTATAAATTATACTTAGTTACTATAAAGTATCTTACCTTTAGTTAATTTAAAAAATAAATCATCCTAGAGCCAAGTCGCGCCTTAGGATAAGAAGTGGAAGAGTATAAGTGTTTAGGCTCTTCTAGCGCTAATATATAACACAACTCCCTTAATATACTTAGCGAAATTTAAATACTTAAAAAATAAAAGGAAGTACGAATCCTTATAGACAGCGGAGCTACTAGTATAGGTTTTATTAATATAAACTACGCGAAAACTTAACGCTTAAATTTAAAGAAACTTAATAAGCCCTAAGGCCTATAAGGCTTTAATAGTAAGCCTTTAATATACAGCGAATTAATGTACTACACTTTTATAAAGATGCGGATAGATAAATACCTTAAATATGTTTCCCTATTTATAATACCCTTAAAGCATTATAAGGTAATACATAGATACGGATAGCTAAAATAATATAACCCTTTAATTAGCTAGGTTAAAGAAATACTAAATTCCCGTATAACCTACTGCCGAAGTTATTGCTTAAAATATTACTTACCCTATAAATATATATATAACTATTTAAATTTAATATAATACGAATTGCCCTTACTATAAACCTTAAACTAATATAATAAAGTTATAACTACTAATTATAGTAAAAAATGCGAAGATAATATATTAAAACCCCTTAAAATTTATATAGTATAAGCCGTACCCTTTTATTTATTAGTAAGAAAACAAGACTATAAGATCTTTACTATAACACTAGAAGATATTAAGAAAGCGTTAGAACTAAAGCAATATATTAACCCCTAACCTCTTATACCTAAAAATATTATAATTTAATTAATATATTTAAGAAACAATTTATAAACTAACTACCCCCGCATTAAGATAAGTATAATTTTAAGATAGAACTTAAACCTAGTATAACGCTAAAGTTTAGCCCGTTATACGGTATATTATAAGAAGAGCTACTTATAATATAATAATACCTTAAAGAGCACCTAAAGAAAGGATTTATTTGCCCTAGTTAATTACTATTCGCCTTACCTATACTATTTATTAAAAAACCTAAAGGAGGCTTAAGGTTTTATATTAATTATTAAGCCCTAAATACAATTACAATTTAAAACTAATATTTAATTCCTCTACTTTAAGAAACACTTAACTACTTAGTGAAAGCACGATATTTTATAAAGCTTAACGTAGTTACTGCCTTTAATTAAATCTATATTCGCGAAAAAGATAAAAAGTATACGGCTTTCTATATATAATAGGGACTTTTTAAATACCTAGTAATGCCGTTTAGTATAAAGAACGGTCCTAGTATATTTTAGTAATACGTTAATAATATACTTCGCGAATTCCTTAATATATTTATTACCGCGTATATTAATAATATCTTAATTTATTCGTCTTTGCTTTTTAAGCATTAGAAGTACATCTAAATAGTCCTTAAACGCCTATAAGATGCGGGCTTATAATGCGATATTAAAAAATGCAAGTTCTATATGCCCAAAGTTATATACTTAGGCCTAATTATATCCCGCGACGGAATTAAAATAAACCCTAAGAAAATTACTATAATTATAAACTAGGAAAGTCCTAGTAATATATAAAACATCTAAGGATTTCTAAAATTTATAAATTTCTACTATTAATTTATTAATTACTTCTTAAAAATTGTTTAGCTATTAGTAAACTTAATAAGAAAGAATATAAGATTTAAATAGACTACTAAATATAAATAAGCTTTTAACGACCTAAAATATCGTTTTATAATTACTTTAATTATTACCTACTTTAATCTAAACCTTAAATATATTATTAAAACAGACTCATCTAATTATATACTAGGAGGAGTATTATCGCAATATAATAAGAACGGTAAGCTACGCCTAGTAGCCTTTTTCTCCCAAAAACTTACCCTTACTAAATTAAACTATAAGATATATAATAAGGAACTGCTTATAATTATTAGATACTTTAAATAATGGCGTCTAGAACTTAAAGGATTATTATTTCTAATACGCGTATTAACGGACTATAAAAACCTATAGTACTTTATAACTATAAAGCAATTAATATAGCGCTAAATTCGTTAGGCCGAATACCTCTTATAATTTAACTTTAAAATTACGTACTAACCTAGCAAACTTAATTAGAAGCCTAACTTATTAATATAATAATTATAGGACTTACCTATAAACGCCTCTAATAAACGGATTACAAATTAATTATAAATTCTACTACTCCTTAAACGCTTTAAGAAACTACGCCCTATATTTCTAAATACAGAGCTTAATAGGAATAAATTAGAAATTAATAAGTGGGATATAGAAATTAATAAATTAATAGAGCATAAATATAAGAACGACCCCTAAATAGCAGATATATTAAAAGTAATTTAAATAGGGAAATGGTAATATAAGGATATTACACTCGCTAAATGCAAAATCTGTAATAATCGGTTATACTATTAATAGAAGATAGTAGACCTAAATTCCAAACCCTTACAATTTAAAATACTTAAATTTATATATAATTCCCCTATAGTAGGGCATCCTAGCTATATAAAGACCTATAAGATTATCT
>Ga0307515_10003489_pt1 | contig 33049 bp, 3 predicted proteins | sample 17_EM_MG_FD_194513 | JGI IMG/M metagenome (GOLD analysis project Ga0307515, IMG submission 194513) | Populus trichocarpa ectomycorrhiza microbial communities from riparian zone in the Pacific Northwest, United States - 17_EM | ecosystem: Host-associated > Plants > Roots > Unclassified | place... | reverse complement strand
TATTATTTATTTGGACAATATCCTAATCTACTTAAAAGATAAGGATTAGCATAAATAGCACGTTTATAAAGTACTGGAACGCTTAGATAAATAAGGCCTTTACATTAAGGCGTTAAAGTATATCTTTAATACTAAGTAGGTTAAGTTTTTAAATTATATTGTAACGCTTATAGGCGTAGTTATAGACCTAGTACGGATATAGATAATCTAAAAGTAGTCAGAGCTAGAGAGCTATTAAGATACTTAAGTGTTCCTAGGCTTTACCAATTTCTATAGGCGCTTTATTTATAACTACTTAGATATTACCTAGTACCTATTTAAATATATTATAAAAGCTTTCTAGACCCTAGCCTAAAGAGTAAAAAGCTTAAAGGCAGAGAGGAGAAAAAACTAAAAAAGGACTAACTAAATAGTATAGGGTATAGATACACCCCAGAAAGGTTTAAAAAGCCTTTTAAAAACTACGCGTAAAGTTTATAAAAGCTTTATTACTATGGTATTTTAACCTAGATTAGCTAATAATAATAATTTTACTATAACTTAATAGGGATCCGGACACTACTAGCTCTACTAAAAACCGATAATATTCTATAGTAGAAAATTCTAAAGGCCTAAAGTTAGGTATTATACCCACAATAAGGAACTACTAGTTATAGTTAACTACTTTAAATAATAGCAATATTACTTTAAGCACGCAAGCTATACCACCTATATACTCCTAGATTATTATAATTTATACTACTTTATAACTATAAAGAAGTTTATACCTTAAGAAGCTAGATAGGTAAAGGAGCTTATATAATTTAATTCTAAAATTAAATATAAACTAGGGAAAAGTAACCCTACTAATAAACCGTTATAATAGCTATATTATACCAAAGGCTTTAAAACGGGAGATAGAAAATAAATAATAGATATTTTACTGCCTATATTATAATATAAGCTCTAGGTATAGAATGCTTAAATACTTATAGCTTTATATATTAAATCTTAGGTAGTATAAACCTTATTAGCTTTTAGTAATATTTTAGCTAATACTTAATCTATTTCTAATAAGGGCCTAAATATACCTAAATAAGATGTCCCTAATATAAGTTTAGAACCTAGTAAGATATTACCCCTAATTACTAAGCTATTCCCTTAAACTAATAATAAAGCTATAAAGTAATTGGAACTCGAAGCCCTATAAGAACTAAAGGACTTTAACCTTATAGCAGCCTTCCTAATATATATACATATTAAAGGGCTATAAGATCTATAGTACTATCGAGTCTTATACTTAGAGTAGTATAAAATAAAATAAGTTTTACCTAGGAACTATTTAAAAGGTTAACGTACTTTATAGGCAAGTCGCGAATATAAGCAAGCGGCGAACCTTAAAACTTACTAAAAATTAGAAAAATCGCACCTTAATATCTCGACAACCACTTAATAATAAATGCTAATAATTTACATTTAGGCTTTTATATATACTCTATGGCTTCTATTAAGGTTATATAGTAAATAGTTCAGTAGTTTTTAAAATATTAAAATTTAGTGGCCAAACTAAGGCCAAATTACTATATGTTAAAAACCACTAAACTATTTACGATATAACCTTAATAGAAGCTATAGAGTATATATAAAAGCCCAAATATAAATTATTAGAATTTATTATTAAGTGGTTGTCGAGATATTAAGGTGCGATTTTTCTAATTTTTGGTAAGTTTTGAGGTTCGCGGCTCGCTTGTATTCGCGACTCGCTTATAAAGTACGTTAATGGATTTTATCCATAAGATATAATAAAGGGACGCCTTCTATACTACCTTTAATATAAAAATAGCTATAAAGTATTATAATTAAGTACTAGACCTAATGGGCCTACTATATAGAAATAGTAATGCTTAGGTGCTACCTAAAGTAAATCTATAGCAGAAATTTTTTATAAAGAATTATAATAATCCTCTAGGCGGTTACTATAGTTAAGCTAAAATAGTAGAACTACTTTAACGTAAATACTATTAGGTAAAGCTTAAGTGGAAAGCAATGGAGTATATTAGCTATTATAAAAAGTGTTAAGTATATAAAATCTGAAAGTATAAGCTATAGAGTTTACAAAAATCAGTCCCCCTTGCTAGTAAGCCCTAGTAATATTATACTATAGATTTTATTATAGATCTCCTACTGTTTAAGGATAGGTAATGATGGAGATATAATTCGGTTTTAATACTTATTAATAGGTTTTAAAGTACGTCTAATACCTTTCTATTAATAAAATAATTAATGTGTAAACGCTTATAAACCTAATTAAGGAGAAATACTTTCTTAAGGTAGATTAGCTATACTCTATTATTACTAATAAAGGTAGCGTTTTTATAAGCTAATACTGGTTAGATATATGCTTTTATTTAAAAATAGACTACCGTTATAGTATGGCTTTTTATCTATAGATAGATAGGTAAATAAAATACTAAAACTAAGAACTGGAGTCTTATTTACGTATATATTTAAACTACTAGTAAGATAATTAGTGCGAGCTACTTCTATACACGGAATACGCTTACAACTTAAAGAAATATATATTATATTAGTCTAAACCTATCTAGATTGCCTATAATGTCTAACTATTAGGATTTAATAGTATACCTAATAATTACTAGCTAAGGCTGTCTAATTAATTATGGGACCCTTTAAAAAGTCTAAGGATATTTATTAAAAAGTATAAGGGTACCTTAAGGTATAGTAGGATTAATAGAAGTACGTAAAGTGAAGCCTATAAAATGCTTAGAAGTAGTAGAGACTTTAATATAACCGTAAATACTAGGATAACTATTTTGGAGTAGGTAACGAAGTTCTATTACGTTTAATAAACATTAAAACCTATTAACTATTAAAGAAGCTTAATGTAAGATATCTATGTCCCTTTTAAATTAAGGAATAAATTAGTAGGCTAGTCTACTGTCTTTAACTACCCCTATCTATAGCCCGTGTGTATTTAGTGTTTTATATAAATCTACTAGAGCTATAGTATAGACTACTACTAAAAAAACTTTCCTTTAGGTCTATTTAAATACCCTAAAGTAGTAGGCGAGTAGCATAAGGTTAAAGCTATACTACGCTATAAGTTTATTAAGAATAAGCTTTAGTACAAAGTTAAATAGCTAGGATAGCCTGTTAAGGACTTAATATAGGAATTAGAGGATTACCTTAAGTATTATAAAGACATTTTAAAAAAATGTTAGGACTAAGGTCTATAATCTGCTAAGCATAGAAAGCGTTTTAATATTACTATATTATTATAACCTAAAAAGAAAACTTGTAATAGGCCTTAAAAAGCCCTAAAGAGTAAGAAATAGATAGCTACTATTCTATACCTAAGGGTTTTAGAAGTAGCTACTGTAAAGTAGTAAATTAGGTATAGAACGGATACGCTTTAGAAACTATAAGAGTTAAGGCTACGGCCTAGGGCAAGATACGTCCTTAGCCTTTTTATATATATAGCATAAAATAGACAAGGGTATTTTACTAGAAGCGCATTTCCTATAGGCTCGCAACTCTCTAAGAGTTTTATAAAACACTTCTAAGTACTAATTAAAGATTTTAATTGCTACTATATATAAGAACTAAATTCTAAATCCTATAGGTCTAAACCATAAATGCCTAATCTAAAAGCTACTATGCCTTATTCTTAGAAGTAATATTATTATTTATTGAGCTACTAAGTAACGGCTAACGGGAATAAAATTCCTTAGTAGGGGTATAAATAGGTATAAAAATATGGGTAGGACGATAAGGTATAGTAGGAGCGGACGTTCTTAAACGCTTAATACTAATATTAGATCTAAACTAGTACTAATAAAGCTTCTAAGGCGTAAGCTTATAGTTAATAAAGATATACTTAAGCCTAGAATAAATAAAGATATTAGCCGGCTAGTATAGCCTAGAACCACTAAGACCTTACTATAGTAACTATTAGTTACCTATTTACTAGGTACCTAAAGGGTAACCTACCTAATAGCGCATTATATTATGCTCTTTAGAAACTTAATGCGTATATATAAACTTTTTCTTATAGTATACGGCGATCTTCTTTTTATTATCCGTATCCTTAGTATACTAACCTTACTCCCTTATTAGGTGTTACTAGCTAGCTTACTAGGAGTTATAGGTAGTATAGATAACTATAATATAGTCTTAAATATAACCTAGACGTTTAGTATTAGCGCTAGAATAAGATAGAGCCCGGGCAATATAGTAGTTAAGGATACTAAAGGAACGTTACTACTTAGGCCTAGGCTATTAAAACTAAAGTTAGTAATAGAAACCTATTAAAGATAGGAAAGCTTACCTTAATATAACAGCGCTTTTAGTATATATATTAATTATAAGGACTAAAGGTATTAGATCTTATATAGTAAGTCTTATTATCAGCTTCAAAGATCCTTTTATTAGACTTTTAGTCTTTTAAGAACGTATAAGTAAAGTTATTTAGGTAAAACTAGTACTAGTTATAGGTTAGCGGGGGTTAGAGTTCTATACATAACGATAGAGCTAAAATACGCTAAAAAATTAGCTTAAAAAAGCAAATCTTAATAATATATTAAAGATACGTCTAAAATTAGGTAAAGGTTAATAATAGGAAGTAAAGTGTTAAAGAAAAGGATTAAGCTTAATAAGTAAAATATCTTTATACTTTACCTTCTAATACCCTTTTAGTAATTAGCCATAACCTTGCTAATATAACTCTATTATAATAGGGTTATTTAAAAGAAAGGAAATATAAGTATAAGTTATTTAACTATTACTTCTTGATAAAAATTAATCATACTACTAAAGGAAAGTAATTAAGATCCTAATTAAAGATATATATAGGTTAAATTATACCTAATTAATACTATAGTATTAAAGAATAACATTATAGACGTTTTTGATAGTTCTATAATGGCCGCAGATGCTATTATAAAGTATCCTCTCTACTTACTAGGTAGTAAAGCTATGCTAATTATATAGTATAGAACTACTAGATTTAGAAGTATATATACCAAATCTTAGAAGACAAGTCTTTTTAATTAACTAGTTAATACCTTAACTATACCTAATAGCCTAAAAGCAAATATAGGAGTAATGCATTAGTAACGTAGAGAATTATAAGAAAAGATTATAGATTAATATCTTAGCAGTTAAAAGACGGCGGCGAGCTAAGGCCCTATATATTAAATCCTATATTAAAAAGTTCTATTAAATTATACTAGGAATACTAAATTGCCTATAATACTTATAATTAATTGTAAATTAGTGTAAAGGCTTAGATATAGAGTTATATAAAAATCCTTAGGTTAGCCTAGATAGTTACTAATATGTTTTTAGTAGGCTTCTAAGAGGTCTCCTAGTAATCTTTATATCTTTTCTCTAGTTATATTTTTTCCTTATTAAGGGTTTTAGGAGTTTAAAGTAGGGGTTAGATAGATAGATAATATACAGTAGCGTACTAATATCTTTTTAAAACCCTTTTAGGATAAGCCCTTATAACCTCCCTTTATTATAAGGTAATAGTAATTAAGACCTAACTATAAGGAGGGGGGGGCAATATAAGGGATATTATTGCGATTACCTTAGGTTGCCCTTAGGATAACCCTTAAACGCCCCTTAAATAGTTGCCGGTTACATACTAGAGGCACATACTCGTAGTATATAGTCTCTACAATTTTAAAGGCCTTATCTCCTTAAGGACTCGTCTCCTCTACAATTTATCTATTCCTACTATTATGCCTTATAGCCCCCTATATATAAAGTCCCCTTATAGTAGCTAAGCACTACTTATAAAGCTAAAGACTAGTACGTTAATTCTTCCGCACTAATATAATATATTTTAGTTAGGTATTTATATTTAGTAATAGCTTAGCTAATAATTACCCCTAGTAATACCCCCTTTAATTTAAACAGCTACTGTTAAATTTAGTTAAATAGCCTACGCTTTTAGGCGTAAATAGTATATTAAGTAGAAAGTAATTATAGTTAATAGATATTACGCGCCAGCTTTAGAGTAAAGGGGCCGCTAATATACTTCGCCTTATTTAAGTAATATTAATCTCCCTTTCTAAACTTAGCCTTAGCTCTACTAAGTAGTGGAGGAAATATTATAAAGGCAGCATTTACCCTACCTCTAAATATCCTTTAATTAAGCTACCTTTCCTTTAAATACTAAGCCTTGCTAAAATATAGTTCTTTTGTATACTTATTAAATAAGCCCTATTATATATAGTGTCTTAAATAGACCTAAATTAGATTACTAATAATTTTTTTATATATTTTGTATTAGAAAAAATTTAGACATTTAAAAAGCCGCTATGGCAGTAAAATACGCCCACTAATTACTTAATTAAGAAATAGCCATTCCTAATTAAATCTATAGCATAATATACCCTAGAACTAATACACGTAGTATAGTTAGAAAGCCTACGCAATATAAAAGGGTTATAGGAGACTTAAAAGTAAGTTAATATATAGAAAAATAGAACACTATAATAAACCTAATAGGGAGCCACCCAACTATAACAACTAAAGGATAACGACTAAAAATAGTAAAAACTTATAGATATTAAGGAAAACATTAAGGAAGATCTAAGGAAGGGAGAGGACGAACACCTATATATGGAGGTAGTGCGTATAGCCTAATAGACAGGATAAATTGCTTAGAAACTTTATATAAGGCATAATAGAAACTAAAACGCGGTAGAGGATAGGCTTAGGCGTATAAAAAATGCAAAAAAATTATAGGGAATACTAACAACGGATATAGTAAAGCCCTTATAGGCTAATATTGCCGCTAGCACCTGATTAGCGCCCCTTTAGCACCTACCCAGCGTAGTATCCATAAGGTCTATAGTTAAGATCTAAATATTAAAGGTAGAAGGAGCAGAGCTAGAATAGATTTTAATATTAGTTAGAGTATATATACTAAAAGCAGTAGCAGTAAAGGTTCCATATAGCAGTAATATAAAGTTTATACTTTCTAACTAATAGGTAAAGAACCAGGCTATTATCTAGGAAGACACCCCTAAGTATAAGATCCTCCGCTAAAACTACTTAGTTAAAGTAGTTAAAGTACTCCTTAATATATAAGTAGAAAGCAGGTAAGGCGCTATAAACTTATAACTTATCTAAAAGATTATAGAGGCCACTAAACAAATCAGTCTTAGGAATTATAATATGTAAAGTTATATAGTAATATAATGTATATAGAATGTATATAGGGGTATTACTAGAATTCTAAAGGCTTAAAACACGCGGCACCCTAATAATTAACCTTCTAACTTAGGAGATATAGGCGGTAGTAGCCTATAAAGAAATAGTTATAAATAGCTTTTAGTATAAGGCCCTATTATACTACTACGCAGTTTAAGTCTACTAATACTTTAGATACTAGTAGTAGGGCTATACCTAGAGCGTATATTGGAGATAGGAAAGGTATAGGTAATACGCTAATATATATAAGATAAAGGAGTACCTTAAGGATAAGGGAGCTAGATATATAAACTATAGCAAAGAATATAAAATATAGTAAAAGGCGGTATATAAGACCCTTTAGGTATACCTAGAATCTACTAGAATAAGATAGGCCTAACTATACTAGGTTATAGTTATACTAAGGGGAAACGCACATAAGGAGAGGAAGTTAAGTATAATAAGTAATAGCGGCTAGATAGTTATATAAAAAAGAGGTTTAGGGTACCCACCCTAATAGAGGCACCTTTTACCTAATATAAGGGGGCTTTATAAATAGGAGGCTATAAGGCACGATTATGGAAAAAGATAGATTAGAGAGGAGATAAATCCTTAAGGAGGTAAGGCATTTAAAATTGTGGAGATTATATACAATAGGCATATACCTCTAGTATATAACTAGTAACTATTTAAAGAGCGTCTAGAGGTTATTCTAAGGGCAACCTAAGGTAACTGCAATAATATCTCTTATATTGCACCTCCTTCTTATAGTTGGCCCTTAATTGCTATTACCTTATAATAGAGGGAGATTATAAGGGCTTATCCTAAAAGGCATTAAAAAGACACTAGTATACCACTATATATTATCTATCTACTTAACTCCTACTTTAAACTCTTAAAAAACTTTAATACATTAGGAAAATATCCGCAGGCTGAACTACCCGTCAAGTGAAATTAAATACTGCTAAATAGGTCAATTGGGCGCCAAATGGCTGCGGTTAACGCCTGTCACAGTGCTGCAATAAAGTAGACTAAATAACTACGTTGTGGTATAAAGAGGAGAAGAAGGTAGAAAGGGGGTATTGTATACAAATAGTAGTGCCGGCCGCCGAGGCACTAGTGGTGGGCTAGCCAATAGTAGGAAACAGTACGAGACAGTATGTGTTAGGTCAGTGCCGTAACAGTACTCCTTTTCCCTAGATGGTTTAGTCCCTAAACTAAATAGATAACTCTAAAATAGGTAGTGTATAGGGTCGCCTATTTTTTACCGCAAAGATATTAGTTCTGCTTACCGCCCTTAACCAAGCCAATAGCGATTTTTTGTGCCGGGTATAGAAAATCCTAATTGGTTAGTTTAGTAAGTAAGGTTAGCAGAACTCTATACCGCCACCTAAATTAATTCGTATGGTGTTTCTTAGCAAGAATCTGGCTAATTAGACAACTTTAACCGCTGATCGAAGTTCTATAACATCTTAACCATTACAAATTTTAACACGGTAGTCGGCCACAACCTTAGCGTGGCTTTTCCTTATCTTATACCTAGTCTAGGGGTCCTAGCTTCTTAGGGTGTTACTTATAAAAGCGCTATACAGCTTATTCGCAACCCTTTAGGTCTTCTTTCGGTTGCTAGGTTATATCCTTATAATATTTCCATTTAATCTTATAAGTTAGGCCTTAGGGGTCTTCGTCGTATATATTAAGGATTTTCTTAAACTCCTATTTATCTTCTATATTACCGTCATTATCTCTCTCTACTACTTGTCCTTATACATTGCGGCGCTTTATAGTATTAATATTTACTTAGCTAGGGATCTTTTTAGTAGCCTAAAGGCGGACCTTAGATGTATAGAAGGATTTATTTACTTAAATATAGTCTAGGAGGTTTACTATAACTGCCCCTTGGTATACTGCAAGTATGGGGTATAGGCCGTCCTATTTATTGTCCTATTTCTTCTTAGGTCTGTTTATCTTCATATTTTCTAAGCTAACTATAACTATATTGCCTTCGTAGAATAACGCGCTCTTATCCCTACAGGTATTAGCATTATCTTTATAGTATTACTATAAAATCTAGGCTAGGGCCTTAGGCTATATTAATATCCGCTTAAAGCGGTTGGCCATAGAGTCTACGCAGAAGAACTCCTTCTTTGCTTATACTAATAGTATTAGTAAGTAGGGGCTAGCAGGCTTAATTCCGAGGCGAGAGTTAAAGCTATAGTTTGCAAAAAATGGGGAGATGCCTATACTCTTATTGATTTGGTTATTTATAGCAAACTTAGTAAGCGGTAGGTAGTTAACCTAGTTATCCTATATAAAGCTAATAAAAGTATAGAGGTACTTATTTACGGCGGCATTAATAATTTTAGTTTAGCCGTCCGTTTCTAGGTGCTAGGCTAAGCTTAGTCTTAAGGTTATCTTAAGGCGTTTACTTAGTCGTTGCTAGAAGTTACTAATAAATTATATACCGCGATTAGAGATAATCGTGCTTAGTACACTATAGAGCTTATATACGTTGTTAATAAAAACTATTAACTAGCTCCTTTGTTAAGAGTCCTATTACTAAAACAAGGTATTATATTTTAGTTAGGCGGTCCATAATAACAAGGATATATTTATATGCCTTACTATAGCGTTAGTATACTGGCAGCGTTGTAATATAGTTAATTAAAATATCGGTTTGTAGGTGAGTGGGTAGTTCTAGTAGCTTTAAAAAACCGGGCGGGGCAGAATAGGGGGTCTTAGTGCAAAAGTATAGGGCATAGTCTTTAATAAAGGTAGCCGTAAATTAGGAGATTCCTAGCCACTAGTATATTTAATTTAAGAGGTTAAGGGTTTTAACCCGGCTAGGGTAACTAGCGGGACCGCTACTATAAAAGCGATAGATAACTTTTAGGTGGAGGTCTAAGGTATTAGGGACAAAGAGATATTAGCGGAAGTAGATCTATCCGTTAACGATACTATATTCTAACTTATTACAATAAAGTAATATCCTAATCTTCTTTAGCTACTAGCGAGCTTTCTAATTATATAGGGCCGCTACTATATCTCTTACAAGTTTATTCTCCTAGTATCCTAACTAGATTAACTTATCTAGTAACTTTTCGGCTATTTTAGGGTCTAGAGCGGCTATAAACTTAGCGTCGTTAAAGTTATAGGACTTATATAGTAATTCTTCTAAGATCATGGGGTTAACTTTCTAGGGCGGTATAACGACTTAGGCTTGGTAGCGGAGGCGTTTGTTATTAGCGTCCTTAGGCCTTATTCCTAGTAGCTAGCTTAAGGCGTTAGGGAGCGTAGCTTTACTGCCGGGTCTGTATATAATTATAAAGTTAAACTATAAAAGGAACTCTGCCCACTAGACTTAGCATTAATTTAGCTGCTTAGTAGTTATAAACGTCTATAGGTTCTTATAGTTAGTAATAATTTTAAACGGCTCCTTAGTCCCTTATAGCTTAGGACGCTATTCCTTTAAAGCCTTAACAATAGCTAAAAGTTCTTTATTATAGATCTCGTAGTTATACTTTAGTGTAAAGTGCTTTGCGGAGAAGAATGCAACCAGTTATAATTTACTGTTATTATTATACTAGGAAAGGACTCCGCTAAAAGCCTAATTTAATATATCTATCTCTATCACTGTTTTCTTTATATAGTTATAGTATGCTAGTACTAGTGCTAAGGTAAAGGCTCCCTTAAGGGCCTTAAACAATTTGGCTTGTTCTAGTCCCTATAGCTATTTAATATCCTTCTTTAGGAGTTTTGTCATAGGTATGGCGACGGCAGAGTAGCCTTAGATAAATCGTTAGTAGAAGTTCGCAAAGCTAAGAAATTGTTATAGTTCTTTAATTAATATTGGGTCCTTCTATTCCTATAAGGCCTGTACCTTCTTAGGGTCCATAGTTATGCCCTTAGTCAAGATAATTAAGCCAAGGTATTTCGTTTTAGTAGAGTAGAACTTAAACTTATTAATATTAATCTAAAGTCCAGCATTACTAAGTCTTTAAATGACTTTATTTATATACTTAGTATACTCGGCGCATGTTTTAGAAAAGATAAGGACATTATTAAGGTAGGCAATGCAGTAGTTGTTAAGGGCGTTATATAAAACATAATTAATATAGTTTTAGAATATGGCGGGTGCGTTATAGAGGCTAAATAGTATAACTAGCATCTTATAGAGTCCGAACCGGGTAATAAATGCTATAAGCCACTTATAGCCCTTCGCAATCCGGATCTGGTTAAACGCAGCAATTATATTAAGTTTAGTAAAGTACTTAGCACTATAAAGTGCGTTAAGTGTCTTATAGATTAGTAGCAGTAGGTACTAATTCTTAATAGTAACTGTGTTTAGACCTCGGTAGTTATAGTAGATTTATATACCGCCACTAGGCTTAGTAGCGAGGAGAAGTAATACGGTAGCTGGTAAGGTTAATTCGCGGATAAAACCCTTATCTAGCATCTTATTAATCCATTTCTTTACATACCTAAGTTTAGTAGGTAAGAGTGGTTTATTTTTATAGTACAGGGCCTAGTTTCCGGGGATAATCTTAATTTTATAGTCCTATAGTCGGTAAAGGGGCAGCTTATCTACATTTTTAGGGAAAAAGTGCTTAATATATTTACGAAACTCCTTTGGTAGGTATTATAAAATATCTTCGCGGGTTAATCCTAATTTGCCTTTTAGAATTTTTTTAATATTAGTATTAACTATCTTCTAGCGTAAAAGCTCGGGCTTAGTTTTTAGATTTATTTTAAAAAAGTCGTAGAAATAGGGGGGCAGCACTTTATAGGCTTCCTCTATTGTATAGTCGCCTTCTACTAGCTAGCAGAAAGATCTTTCTAATAGGTTTAGTACTTCTATTAGGCCTATAGGCAGCTCCTTAAGCAGCTATTAGTACTCTTCTTATTTAACTAGTTCTACTAGCTCCGCTATATAGATCCTTATTACTATTACGTCTTTTTATTTACAGAACTGGGTGAAATTAATGGCATAAGCGTATCTAATATTGTCTAGGTTAGGGCGTGTCTAGTTCTCTAGTGCTATGGCTAGGCTAATACAGCTTAGTTGGCCCAGGGGGGCGGAAATAAGGCGGCGGCCCTATACGGTACGCGCGGGAGACGGGTATAAGGTTTGGCGTTACGATGGCGCGGTTTCTATTATCCGAGTCTTAGTGGTTCTATAGCCAGTCCTTACTATAACGTAAGCTATAGTGTGCGTATATAGCATATAGCTTAGTTCCAGGTATTAGGCTAGGCGGCTAGGGTTTAAATAGTATTTAGGTTAGAGTTAGATTCTTAATAATAGTGGCGCGAAGCGGACCTTCTTCCTTAGTCTCAGCAGGGCTGGCTAGCCTATTATTTTAGTCTTAAGTGCTAAGGTAGTCTAGTCTTCTACTATTTTATTACTTTGCAGCTATATAGGCTCCCCTTTATTAGGAACGTCTTCTACTATTAAGGCTTTATATATAGTCCTAGGCACTAGGCTTAGTAGTGCCAAGTATCTATATAGGGCGTCCCTACTACCGTCGGTTATCCCCTATAGGAGGTAGTGCCTAGAGTAGTAGTCTAAGTTAAAGCAGATCTTAAGCTTTCTAAAGCTAGGGTGGGGCTTATACTTCTAAAGCTAAAGTATACCTAGGATAATTAGGGTAGTAGGTAAGAGTTTAGTAATAAAAAGAGTATGGCTTTAGTATAGAGGCTAATTAACATTTAGGCGGTAAAGTAGTCCGTAATAAATAAATTTGGGATACTATTTATAAGGCGCAGTAGCCTAGGTGCTAGCAGCTTCTTAGTTATAACGTTATACTTTCTTATAATAGACTCTGCGTTAGTAAATGCTATTACAGTACTACCGGAGTCCACTAGGCTTACTATATTGATATAAACTTAGGGGTATAGGTTACGTAATAAGGAGAGTTAGGTTTAAATAAGAATTAATTTCTTATCACTATTTGCTAATCTAAAATTAAGTAATAGCTTGCTAATAAAAAGGACTAATTAATCTAGTAATAGGGACCTAATCTTCTCGTCTTCCTCCTTATATAGTTTAGACCCTTAAACGCAACTTAGTTTAAGGGTTTACCTTTTAATAACTAAGGTATAAGGCTATCTTAGCGGGGCGGTCTAGTGTCCGTCTAGCTAGCGGTGTTAGTCTTAGTCTTAGTTAGGGTATAGAAAGATAATACCTCGCTAACAACATAGCCGTATTTGTATTTGCTAGCGTGGAGTTACTAATACTAGGCGTTATTAACGGGTTAAGCTTTTATATAGGGCATTGTTTGGAGTAACTAAGCTATAGGGTTAAAGGGGGGGGTTATCCGCCGCGGCTATAATAGGCTCCGCGGTTGCCGCGTTTATAATAGATTCTATAGTCACCGCGTCTACGGTTATTAGTTTGCGTTATTTAATAGGGTAGTATTAGGACTAGGTTTACTATCTTAGCGGGGTTATAGGCGTCCTTCTAGTAGCTAGGTAGGCTATAGGCAAGGTATAATCTATTATTAACGCGGCGCTTACGCTCCGTGTCTAAGATTTTATTAAGGTCTATAAGTTCTCTAGTTACTGCTAGGGTTAGGGTTAATATAGGGGCAAGGGCTTAAGCAGGTAGGTAGTAGTTAGCATTCTTCTTAAGGTTAGCTCGATATATATAGTTCGCGAGGTTCTTAGCAAATATATCCATTTACTTACTCTAACCTATATAGTCGCTATCGTTAATTTTATAGGCAAGTCTAAGTACCAGCTCTTCTATCTTTAGAGAAATAAACTTCTAGAGTAGGTCCACCTTCTATTCGTCTATCTTTTTAGCGCGGACTATTAGCTTATTAAGCTCTCCCTTTTAGGACTAGTAATTACGCTCGCCCTAGGGGAAATAGTTAAGCTTATTCTTTACGACCTAGGTTATATTAAGGACCTTATAGTAGGTAGTAAGGTCTTTAAGTATATCTTCCTTAGCGGGCCATTTCTACATAGATATATTGTTTGGGTTTTTATATATAAGCTCTAGGCCCTACTTAATAAACTTATAGGCCTTATCTTCTAGTATATCTAATATGTAAAGGATCTAGGACTAAACTATATTAAAGTAGTCCTAGTCGTAGTTAAAGACTCCCTTAATCTTAATATGCTAGGTCTTAAAATTAGCTTATTATTCTAGCGGGGTGCCTTTTCCGCTAAATATTGGCGGGTCTTTAGACCTCCGTTTCTTCTGCTAGGTTACTACCATTATTATAAAGCTTAATTGTTTTAGAATAGCAATAGTCTCTACTTAGGAGTTAATAGTTCCTATCTAGGAGGTAATAAGGGCACTAAGGTTTTCGTTAGCTTTTTTATTAGCGGTGTTTATGTTATATATACACTATAGTCCTACTTTAATATTATTAAGGAACTTGTTAGTATAGTTAATAAGAGTAAGGTAAGCTTTGCCAGGCTTAAAGGTCTTAGGGTACGGTAGGAAGCGGCGGATTATCCACGTAATATTAGGGTATATCTGTATAAAGAGGTCTACGAAAACATCACGGGGGTTCTAGGTTTCGGCCATTTCGGCATTATTAGTATCGCCTATCTAGGCACTAGGTAAAAACTAAGGATCATTCTAGGATTATACTGGGGACGTGTCGGTTTTAGTAGAGGCGCGTGTAGGTCGCAATTGCTCTAAGGCGGAGGTTAATTAGCTAGGGTATAGGGAATCAGTGATTGCGATAGGGCGCAAATTAAAGATACCATAAACTGTCACAGTGCTGCAATAAAGTAGACTAAATAACTACGTTGTGGTATAAAGAGGAGAAGAAGATGGAAAGGGGGTATTGTATATAAATAGTAGTGCCGGCCGCCGAGGCACTAGTGGTGGGCTAGCTAATAGTAGGAAACAGTACGAGACAGTATGCGTCAGGTCAGTGCCGTGACAACGCCGCTGACGTCGTTAACGCATTTGACGTTTTTGACACGCAGCCTGCGCAATTGGCGCATTTAACAGTCAACCCGCGTGCAACTTGACAGATTTTTTTATTTTCTAATTTTCGCTTAGGCTCTAGCAAGCCCCCTAGCAACGCTATAAAAATAATTATTACGGAATTTTTTTTATATAAAAAGTTTACCTAAGGGGAGTCTTATTATACGTGTATTATTATATAATACTATAATAGATAGAACTTAAAAGACGTTAATATTTTTATAAGTAAAAGGTAAAATAATGAAATTGCTAATAGTATAGCTTTAACCTTATACCACTCGCCTACTATCTTAAGGTATTTAATTAGGCCTAGACGGAAGTTCTTTTCTAGCGGTAGTCTATACTATAGCTCTAGTAGGTTTATATAAAATACTAAATATATATAGGCTATAGATAGGAGTAGCTAGAGACGGTAGGCTAACTTACTAATTTATTTCTTAATTTAGAAAGGACCTAGGTATCTTATATTAAGCTTCTTTAATAGTTAACGGGTTTTAATATTTATTACATATAATAAAACCTTATTGCCTACTCTAAAATACTTATCCTATTGCTTACAGTTATGCTAAAGTCTTTACTACTATTAGGTATTTTATAGGCTCTACTTTGTATACTTTTATTACTTCTCCTATTCCTAAAGGTATCCTTATACTTTTTAGTAAATATCCTTAGACTTTCTAGTAGGATCCTATAATTAATTATATGGCCTTAGCTAGTAATTATTAGGTATACTATTAAACCTAAATAGTTAGACGCTATAGGTAATCTAAATTAGTGTATACTTATATAATACGTATTACTTTAAATTATAAGCGTATTCTATATACCGAAGTAGCTTATACTAGTTATCTTACTAGTAGTTTAAATATATTTATAGGTAAGACTTTAGTTCCTAGTTCTAGCGTTTTATTACTATCTATTTATAAATAAAAAGCTATACCATAATAGTGGTCTATCTTTAAAGAGAAGTACAGGTCTAACGAGAATTCCGTTAAATTTTCTAAGGAAATTTTCTAAATTACTGACTTACAGCCAGTAATTTGGTTCCTTGGGTGAATTTAACGGAATTCTTGCGCCTACGGCGGGCTTTTAGCCTTCTAAACTCAGTCTGCCCTACTGCTGCCCTGCTACTGCCCTGCTGCTGCCCTACTACTGCCCTACTACTGCCCTGCTACTGCCCTGCTACTGCCCTACTACTGCCCTACTACTGCCGTACTACTGCCCTGCTGCCCTACAGCTGCCACTGCTGCTATACTGTCCTATAGCAACACCTCCGGATATATAACATTAGTAGTAGTAGCATTACCTTCTTGCGGCAGTAATAGCGAAAGGCCGCGTATATCTATTACTCTTAACAGCGCAATATATAGCTGCTTATGGGTAAAGACCGGTATACGTAAGTCAACGCCAATAAAGTTAAAAGACTGCCCCTATAACTTGTTTACGGTTATAGCAAAGCATAGCCGGATTGGAAACTGCCTTCTACTAATAATAAACAGCAGTTCTCCGTCCGTAGAGGTAAGCTTAACGTAAGGGATTAACCGCAGCTGGCCGTAAAAGCTGCCGCTAAGTATCCGAGCTTTAATACAGCGGCGGCCTATGCGCATAACAACCATACGGGTGCCGTTACACAGCCCTTTCTTAGGATAGAGGTTCCATATAAGGATTATAGACGCGCCTACCTTTAGGGAAAGCTTTAACGGAGGTAGGCTATTAGGGTTAAAGGTTTGCAGAAGCTCCGCCGGCGGCAGTTCTATATAATCCTCTTCTCTATTTTGCTCTACAGAGTCCGTAGAATAAAAGGTACTTAGGGAGCCGTAGAGCCGCGTAAGAATAGCCTCGTTAATCTCAGCCATAGTATTATTGCAAATAGTTGGGATAGCGCAATTACGGAAGGTATTAGGAGTAGTATATACGCGAGTAAGCAGTTATAGAAGGTATATATGCCTATAAAGGGGTTCCTAGAACCGGAATAGGGCTATACTAGACGGGATACTAATACTACCAGCTAGGGCTGGATTATAGGATAAGGCTCATACCTAAGCTGTAAACCGCTAATTCATCTCGCCCTGGTGGATACGTATATTTAACCGTAGGGACAGTATACGGAAGGTAGGCTAGAGGAATAACCGCTGCAGGCAGGCACCTACAATGGCTGCGCGATTCCCCTATAGGACGACAGGCAGTATTTAAGTAAAGTCGCCGCCTAGAATAGTAGGGAGTCCGCTAAAGGTAGAGTTATTAGAGCGGACGTCCGTAAGTATACGGTATACGGCTTTAAAGCAGTAGCGGTGCTATATTAGCACCTTATCCTAGATAAGTAAAGAGGTACGGTGTAAAAGCTTAGCCAGATTTAACCTTTTAGAGATATTACAAGTAGACTCTTTATATAGATTAATAGGTATCTAAAAATAGAAGTAGGTAGTACGGCCGCTAGGTAGTAGGAGGGCTATAATACTAGAAGAAGCTACGCAAAGAACAATCTTACTACGCGAGCGGTAGTAGTGGCAGAGGCAATAATAGAGAAATGTTTTACTAGTGCCTATAGGGCCCTAGAGGAAGAAGTAGGTAGTTTACGGATCTGCATTTATAGTAGTAATAACAGTATTAAAGCACGCTACTTAATCCGTATTTAGCTGCTAGCGTAGCTTAGTAAACTAATATCCTTCCTCTATACGGTTATATTGCTATAGCTTAGCTATAAGAGGCGGGTTACTTCCCTCCGTAATAAAACCCTACTAGTGCTAGAACTAGGGCAGTCTATAGTATATAAGCGTCTTCTACTAATCCGTAAGTATTTAATAGATAAGGTATAGGCTGTAATTAAAATAGGCGTTATTATCCTTAGCAACTATAGGAGGAGCATTAGGTTGGCGGGCTAGAAAGCGAGGCAGATTATTATAAATAGACTGTTTAAAGCGGTCCTATAAAGTAACTGGCTCCATAATAGAACCGTAAATTAAAGCGGTTACAAATAAGGAGCGTAGCTGGGCGCTAATAGCAAAAACGGCGGCCTCCGTTAAGCAATTAATCTACTTATAGTTATCCTCTAGTAGCCCTAGGGCCACGCAGGCGGCTTAAAAGGTTAGATAAACTATACTAGCAATAGTACAGAGGTCCTTAAAGGAGGTAGGGCCAGGAACGGACGTTAGCAGCAGCCGTAAGTAGAACCTCTCCCCTATAATAGGGCTGCAGTAATATATACGGCCTATTACAGTGCCTTACTAGCGAGGACGCTACTCCCGGCGCTTTATATAAAAGGTATACTGCTTAGGGAAGTCTTAATATAGCTAGTTACGGCCATCGTTATACTCCACGTTATACTTAAAGAAGGCCGTTAATATAGAGTAGGAGAGCTTAAGGCGCTGCTAGATCTCCTATACGGACTAGTTCGGCTAAAAGTATATAGGCTGCTTGCCTGGAAGGTGTACCGCAAGCTAGATTATAGGGGGGTACTTCTTATAAATAGGAAACTTAAACAGCCGCTAGATAGCCTTAAAGGGGCCAATATAACGGCCCTATAAATACTAGCTTACCTTATTACCGTCCGTAAGTCGTAAAGTAGTGCAGTCGTTCCCCTTATATATATACTTATAGATATACTTAACGGACTTTACGGAGGCGCAGACCTTAACATTTATATATATATAATAATTTATAGTTAGATATAGAGAGTATAGAATAATCTAGCGGTTGTCTATTTTAAATATAGCTCCCCCCGGTAAGCGGATAGACCATAACTATAGATTATTACGGCGGCGGTATTTTAGATAGCCGTCCTTATATACAACAGTAGTAGGGTTAAAAGGCTTAGGGTACCGCTTTAAGTAGGTCGGCGGAAGACCTAGCCCTAGTATAACTATATAGGGAGCCCACGGATTCTAGGAGCCGCAAGGGCCGTAAACCATTATTAACTTTATAATCTTAGTAAGACGACCAGTAGGATCGTCCTCTAGCTATAAAAGCTCCGCAGATATAAAACGGTTAATAACGGCGGGGTCTAGTAGCCTATCGCGGTTATATGGATATAAGAAAAGCAGTAGGTATAAATAGGGCAGGCCTTATTTCTAGTACTTAATAGTTTAAACAGAGCCGCGGTACCGGCTAAAGATCTACTTCCGTTTTAGGTCGTAAAAAAGGTAGGTAAGCTTTATATAGAAGACACGCACAACTAGATCGGGCCTATCTATAGCGGTCTGGCTAGGTAGTAGCTCGCGGGTAATCTTGTCCTACTTAAGGTTAGCAGTAAATATAAAAAATATACCTAGACGGCCGTATTTACGGACAATAGCCATTAAATCCTAATAGCACTGCCTAATAAAGCGATCTCCGCTAAGGAAACTGGATAGAAGGACTACGCAGCAGCCTAACGATTTAGGGTCCAGATTATAGCGGGTAAGAGCATCCGTAACGCCATTATATAACTCCGCGCGAAAGGTTATTTAGTTAAAGCGGATTTAGGTAAGCTTATTCTAATTATATAGCGCCTATATATCTATAACATACTGCTAAAATAGCTAATAGTAGGTAAAAGGGACTAACCTAGAGTTAATACGGACGTATAAGTAGAACTAAAAGTATACCCGCTACGTTAAACGGTCTTACTAGTGGGCTTAATTAGAGTTGCGTAGCTAGAGACCCTAGTGCCAGCTAGTATCACCACAAGGGAAGAGTAGCACGTAGTGGAGCGGCATATATACGGCATGCGTTAGATTAATACGGCAGTACCACGGCTGCTTATTAGGCGTATAACGCTCTATAAGCACAATATTGCGAAAGCTAGCATCACTATACTCGTCTAGTATAATAACAGCCACCTTATTACTTATTAGGAGGTTCTTACAGTGGTAATCGGCACTAGCCTCTAAGATAAGCCGTATCTATAGGTTTAAGATAATCCGTAATAGGGCCGTTATAGGCTAAGCCTAAAGCCGTTCCTTTACGGTTTAATAAAGGGCGATAAAAGGGTTCCGTTCCTTAGATAGCATAGCAGTAAGGCTTTATAAAATAGTTATATTTAGCTAGGTATTGGGACGGGCCTATAGCTAGACATCTATGGTATAACTAGGGTTATAAAAGTATAGCTAGGCGTACCGCGGAGCAATATCGGTAGGAGGCTCTAGCGGGCCCTATAGATGGTAAAGCTCACCATATATCTAGAAGTAATTTAGGCCGCTATAGGCTATACCACGGTTAGTAACGGTATAGTTTACGGACGTAAAAGCTAATGCTGCATTATATAAGCGAAGTCACTTCCTAAACTGCCTGGCAGAAGTACTACGGGACTATAAAAGATCGCGTAGATATTCTGGCGGAGGCTAGAATAGAGGGAGGTTTATATTACCGCGCTTATAGTAGGCTTTAAAGCGTGAATTACTAGGCTATAATATACTAATACGTTTATTAATCTAATGTAGGGCTGCATAGAAGTTGCAGGCAACGTCCATAGGACCGATATCTAGCTGCTCCGTAATATAGCGGACCGTAGTAATAGGACCATAATCTAGCTACTCCGCAATAGGGTAGACTATAGTAATAGGCCTAATATCTAACTGGCCCGTAATAGGGTGGACCATAGTAGGTCACGGCTGGATTAATATGGGTAGTTGCAGCTAGATTAATACGGGCGGTCGCGGCTGAATTAATACGGGCGGTATAAGGGGAGAAGCGGCGGCAGAAGTAGTAGCGGCAGTAGTAGCGGCAGTGGTTTAGTTTATAGGCTGCGGAAGGTCCGCTAAAGGTCGTCAGGACCACCTTTTTCCTTTCTCCTATATATATAGAGTTAGAAAGGTAATAAGTTAAAAAAGAGGAGTAAAAAATTAACTCTATAAGAGTTATAGGTCCTATGCGGAGCTCTATAACAGTTTGTTGCAAAGTTAGCGGAAGAGTGATACTGCTTGCAGGTATTTCAAAATATACAATTAGAAGGCATTTATTTAGGCAGTAAGTAGGAAGTAGTAACTAGGGCGATAATAATATAGAAGATATTTAAGTAGTAAGGGGTAGGAAAAGAGGTCGCTTAGTTACAAATTTAATGGGGTAGCACGTGTATTATTAGGTAACCCAAGCAAAATTTCAACTAATTATAGCTCTTAGCGAGACCTTAACTCAGTATATATAAGACTAGTACTGGCTTATAAAGATACCACCCCTGTTAATAATAATAGAGTGTGGCTAATCTACTTTAAGAAAGTATTTCTTCTTAATTAGGTTAGTAAGCGCTTACACGTTAATTATCTTATTAATAAAAAGGTATTAGATATACTTTAAAAACCTATTAATAAGTATAAGGACTAAATTATATGTTTATTCTTACCTATTTTTTAAGGATAGGAGATCTGTAATAAAGCCTATAGCGTAATATTACTATAGCTTACTAGCGGGGGAAATAGATTTAAGTAAACCCTATAGCTTATACTATTAGATTTTATATACTTAATACTTCTTACAGTGGCAAATATACTCCTTTGCTTCCTAATTAAGCTTTATCTAGTAGTATTTATATTAAAGTACTTTTACTATCTTAGCTTAACTATAGTGGCCGCCTAAAGGATTCTTATAATTTTTTATAAGAATCTTCTATTATAGATTTGCTTCTTATAGTATCTAAACCTTACTACCTTTATATAGTAGGCCTATTGGGTTTAGCTCTTAATAGTAGCACCTAGTACCTTTCTTTTCGTTATATTTCCGGTTAATTTTTTTTAAAAAGATAATATAGGAAGCGTCCCTTTATTAAACCTTATAGATAAAATCTATTAACCTTTTAGATAGTTTTTAGGTAAAAGCTATTTTATTCTATACTACTCTGAGTATAAAATTAGATGGTACTATAGATCTTATAGCTTCTTAGTGCGTATATATTAGGAAGGCCGCTATAAGGTTAAAGTCCTTTAGTTATTATATGGCTCCGAGTTCTAATTACTCTATAGCTTTACTATTAGTTTAAGGGGATAGCTTAGTAATTAGAGGTAGTATATTACTAAGTTCTAAGAATATATTAGGGACGTCCTATCTAGGTATATTTAGACCCTTATTAGTAACGGACTAGGTACTAGCTAAAATATTAATAGAAACTAATAGGGCTTATACCGCCTAAGACTTAGTATATAAAGTTATAGATACTTAAGTATTCTATACCTAGAGCTTATTCTATAATATAGGGAGTAAGATATCTATTATCTATTTTCTTTCTCCTATTTTAAAGCCTTTAGTATAGTCTAGTCGTTATAACGGTTTATTAATAGGGTTACTTTCCCCTAGCTTATATTTAATCTTAAAATTAAATTATATAAGCTCCTTTACCTGTCTAGCTTATTAAGGTATAAGCTTCTTTATAATTATAAAGTAGTATAAATTATAATAATTTAAGAGTATACGAGGACTATAGTTTACGTACTTAAGGTAGTATCGCTACTATTTAAAGTAGTTAACTATAGCTAGCAGTTCCTTATTGTGGGTATAATACCTAACTTTAGGCCCTTAAAAATTTTTACTATAAAATGCTATTGGTTTTTAGTAGAGCTAGGTAGTATCTAGATACCTATTAAATTATAATAGGATACTAATAGGAGCAAAATTTAATATATTAGTGATTATTATTAGTAGCTAATCTAGGTTAAAATGCTATAGTAATAAAGCTTTTATAAACTTTACGCGTAGTTCTTAAAAGGCCTCCTAAACCTTTCTAGGCCATAACTATAGTTTATACTATTTAGTTAGTCCCTTTTTAGTTTTCTTCCTTTTTATCTTTAAGCTTTTTACTCCTTAGGCCGGGTTTTAGAAAGCTTCTATAATATAGTTAAATAGGTACTAGGCAATGTCCGAGTAGTTATAGATAAAGCGCCTATAAAAATTGGCAAAGCCTAGGAACACTTAAATATCCTAGTAGCTTATTAGCTTTAGTTACTCTTAGATTATCTATACTCGTACTAAGTCTATAACTACGCCTATAGGCGTTATAATATAACCTAGAAACTCGACCTGCTTAGTATTAATAATAATAATAAATTCAATTTACCGCCCGTCCCAGTCCCCCTAGTAGGTCCACGCAGGCTAATACCTTCTATAGGAAAAACTCTATCTTAGAGAAAACCCGATCGCGGGCCGCGCTGGAGAGACGACAGCGTTCCGATATTGGGGCGCCAGCGACTCGCCTTCTACCTGGCTAAGAGTCTGCATATTAAGCCAACTAACCGCACTTCGCGGACGATCTTACACTACCCCTTCTTCCCTTATCCTTTTACCCTTATTCTTTTACCAGTCCTTTAAGCTTTAAAAGGGCTAGTATCTACTTATCTCCTCTGCATCTATTACCTTTATAGCCCAGAACTAAGTTAGGGCTCCTAACTATACCATCCATTTTACAGCTACTTAGGCACTTCTTTTATTGCTTAAGACCTCTTAGAGGCATTTAGAGGCGCATTATGCTATAAAGTCCGCCCTTTAGTATTATAGGCACTAAAATAGTATATAGTATACTATCTACCTTATCTAGCCATATTCGCACTATAGGAGAATTTCTAGTACTCTAATAGATATAAGCCATGCGTTAAGCCCTATTACCTCTATATAAAGGAGAAATAGTGCTATAGCCTCTGCTTTTATTAGATCTTCATATAATGGGATTATAGGTTTCCCCTATAGGGTCTTCCACGTGGTTTCTATACGATTTTTAGCCTTTACCTACCACCGTCGGCGCCATTCTAGGTCTACCCACTTCGCGATAAGGGTAGTTTCCCGCCAGCGATGCTAGTGACCTCCTATGCGGTAGCGGCGCTCCGTCTACGCTCTACCGGCGTTCCGCTGGCTACGCCTATAGGGGTTTATTACGGCTTCCTACTTAGCATAATCCTTCTAGTATATAAGGAACCCCTATATCTTATTCTTATGGTCCTTTACACGGTCCCTAAGCGCTTCTAGTAGTACTAGTGGCCGTCTTATTTTTCGCTAGCGCTTTACTAGTGTTTTCTAGATACCCTTAAGTGCCTCTACTAATTCCTTTTCTACCCTATTAGAAGCTGTCTTGGCAGCTCTTTAAAGGGCTGTTGTTTTAATATAGAGTTAGATTAGGGGAATAGCCGCTTCCTTCTTAATTGCAGCTATTAGTATTTACCGGTATGCCCCTATAACCCTGCGGAGGCACTAGTTCTAGACTTTTTATAGCGGTTTAAGCAAGCTTTTTACTAGCGTTCCACCGTCATCCCGTACTCCCCACACTTAGGCGCTATATAGTATCGCTAGTCGGACGGTGGCCGTATATAGGAGGCGCGAGTGGCGCATTAATAGGCCCTATATAGACGTAGTAATCCTTAACATCGCTTTAAAGGCTGCTAATCCTTTAGTTACCACCTTCTTAATCTATTCTTTCTATTAGAGCTTAGGGTCCACCCAAATCCCTAGGATTCGCATACTAGTTTTCTAAAGAGCTGTCTCGCAGCCAGCGATACGTACAGTAAACGCAAGGTCTATAGTGGCGTGGCGCCGTTGCCTTGTAAAGTGTATAAGCTAGTACTTTTTAGGGGCAAACGCCGCGCCATGTCGGTTTGCCTATATAGTATAGTAATTGTAGGCGGCCTCTAATTATTAACAGTTCTCTACTATGGAGTCCCTCTAAGTAATAAGGTTCGTATCGTCTACAAAGCCAAACCCCAGCATACTACTGTTAGGGCTCTGGAATTTTTCTAAGAGTTTTAATATAAAAAAGAGAAATAGAATTAGCAATAAAGGAGACCCCTAGGAAATGCCTATTTATATCTAAATCCAATTGCTCTTATATCCTATAAACTTAATACGGGTCTTACGTACTGTTAGGAAGCTTTATATAAAGTCTATAAGCCACTTTAAAAAGCCTTTTCCTTTTAGGATATAGAGGAGCCTTTTGTAGGATATATTATTAAACGCCCTTACTAAGTCTAGGCTTAGCATTAATACCACGCACCTACGGCGTATTCGCCACGCTGTCTATATATAGGAGCTAAGCAGTCCCACCACTAATAGTGTAGATTACTTGCGCCTTACTCCTATCTGGTTCTAAGGGAGTAATCTATACTCTTCTACTGCTTCTAATATAATATTAGCTACGTACTTCTCTAGGACTTTTACTAGCGTATTTTCGAGTGTAATTAGTCTATAGCTGCCTAGGAGAGAGTAGTTTTTCTTTCCTTCCTTATATAAAACTATAGTTATAGATTCTTTAAGGCTTTCTAGTATTATTCCGTTGGTAAAGTAGTAACTAGCTACTTCTACTAGGTCTTTTATAATAACTAGGGCAACCGCTTTAAGAACCTTATTTAGTATACTATCTAGCCCTAGGGCTTTTCCATTTAAAAGGCTTCTAATTAGCTTACTAATTTCTTCTATTAAGATAATAGGGCTAATATTAAATGCCCTTTGTTCCATTATTGTCTCTATCTTAATATCGCTAAGGTCCGCTATTCCAGTCTTAGGAAAAAACTTAGCTATAAGGATGTCTGCTTTTATAGTATTATTATTTACTAGGGGGTCCTTAATGGACCTCCTAAGGTCTAGTAGGTAGGGGTCCGCCTTTACTATACTTACTTTTCTGCTCCACTTTAATAGAATCTAAAGTCCTTTATTATAGGGTTTTAATTAATTCTTAGTAAGTTTATAAATAAAGCGCCGCTAGTTATTATAACTAACTCTCCTAGTTTCTTTCTAGAGTTAATTACTTAGTGCTAAGTATCTTTAAAGGTCCTAGGGGTTGTTATAGTCCTAATACTATCATCACGCCTAGCGGGCGCTGGCGTGGAGCTATATAGCATATAGCAACCATTCTCTACGGGCCTGCCGGCTAGGTTATACTTATAGGCAGTATTCTCTAAGTGCTTGCCTAATACCTTCCTAGAGGGCTTAAAGGGGGTCTTTAAATATGGCCTAGTTAAGCTCCTAAATGCTTTAAAGGAGGCCCTATAAGTCTAGCTTTTTAAGGGTAAGGCACTGGCGTTCCGCTAGCGGACAGCCGGCGTTATTAATTTGGATATAGATAGGTATATAGTCTCTTATAAGGGCCTATTCCTTAACTATACCATAGAAGTTAACTTTTCTATATAGATTTAGAGATATAAACGTGAGGTTAATCACACTTTCCTATTACCCTCTTTTCTATATAGGCTCTCCTTTTAGTATAGCGAGTATAAAACCTCTAGTATTAGTTTTAGCCAGCAGGCGTTCCGCCTGCTCTTCGCTAGCTACATACTTTCCGCCCTATATTAGGTGGTAGGTATTAAAGTCGCCTAGGAGTATAATTTCTCCCTTAGCCTCCTTAATAGCCGTTTTAACCTTAGGCCATATCCTAATCTAAAGGCCGTCTTCGCGCGGGTTATAAATATTAATAATTATAATCTCTAGCCCCTTTAGGCGCACCCAAAGGGCTGCGGTAAAGGGGCTGTACTATCTACGCTTCTAATACGCGGCATTAATATTCCGGCTAATTATAAAGCAGACCTTTATTATAAGGAGGGCGTTATATATAAGTGTGAATCCCCTTAGGCAGTATATTAATTTAGTGGACCTATTATATACTAGCTCCTAGACTACGAGGACCTAGTAATCCGCCAGTATAATGCTATTAAAGAAGGGGCGACACGCCCCTTAGTTTATATTTCCGTAGTTATACTAGATAATTATATACTTACTTATTTAGGGTAGGTATGGGCTCATCTATGTCTATATCCTGTTCCTCTTTATTTTCGCTAGTAACTATTATCGCTCTATTAGCGCGGAGCTAGAGCCTTAATTATAATCTGTCTCTACTTACTTTATTAATAAAAGATGGTTTACCTAATCCCCATTTAAGTGGTTATTCTTAAGTCCCTAATAGTTCCCGTCCTCTTTTTTTATTAGTAATAATTATAAAGTTTCCTAGTATTTGGGGTTAGTATAGCATTATTTCTATAGCTTCTTGCATACGGAGCGACTGCGTTAAGAGGGTCATCCTTTTTATTTAGATGCCCTTAAGATAGCTCTAAAAGGTCCTATACTCCTTTCTTTACTATACTTTATAGGCTTTACCGCAGTTAACATAGGATACCCTTTCCTTAGGGCAATCTATAGTGCTATATAGTCCTATACATTATCCGCATTTTATTTGCTTTCTATATGCGCTTTATATATATCCCTATTAGTTATATTAGTAGCATTACTTTATAATTAGGCTATTCTTAAATAGCCTAGTCTTAAAAAGCTGGAATTTAATAACTATCCTACTTTTTATAATCTTTTGCTAGATTACCTAGGTTAGGACACCAATTATAAGTATTCCTCTAGTTTTCTTAGGTTCTCTTTAAGCACTGCTAGGGTTTGCCTAGCGTTTCATCTACGCTTTAGGGTTGTATAGCCATTAAATCTGGCTAATAGCTACCCTAGGCATGAGGCGCTTTATAGCTTTATAGATAGATTAGGTTAATTCCAAGTTATCTATATTTCTTCCGCTATTAATTAGGGTCTTAAGTAGGACCCTAGGTACTTCTAAGAGGTAGTCTTTTCTTAGTATTTTTAGTCCTAGCGGGTCTAGTCTGTTTAGGATTTAATCCTTTATTATTTAGAAGGGGATATAGACGTCTATATCCCCGCTGTTAAGGGTACATACGGCGTATATACTTAGTATTATTCTCTAAATAGTCTTAAGGAGCTCCCCTGGTTTGTGGCCCTAGGGCTCCTTAAGCTAAACGCGTACGGTCGCTCTCTATAGTGCCGCGACTGCGTTTACTATACGGGCCGCCTGCGCAGCAACAGCTGCCTAGAACTGGCTCTGTATCGGGGGGACTCCTAGACCTAGGGGTCCTCCTTTACACGTTTCCTTTTGAATTTTTGTAATACTAGCTTTAATCCGGTTAAGCTAGGCCTTAGTCTCCTTTTCCTAGGTTATCTAAGGCGCTTAACGCATTAAGAGGGCTTTAACGCGTCGTATTACCTCTTAAACAGCAATAAGTATCTAGTGTCGTAGGGTTTCTTCCTCCTCTTTTATAAGATTGTCTTTAATTTATCTAAGTGTTTCCTTTAGTTTTTGCTATTGCTAGTTAAGCTGGCAGCTGTCTTTTTCGCGTTATTGCCCACCTGGTTCGTAGTTCAGCTCCCTCACGTCGCGACTTTCGTGGCTCCAGCGGGAAGCTTACGTCCCTCCGTCGTCCCCTATACTTTGCAGCTGGGGCGACGTGGTTTTAAGGGTCTCTCGATGCGAGGAATGGGATTCCGATAACGGATTGCTTTATTGAGTAGTTTTTAGGCTGGTTTTGCTGCTGTTGCGGCCTATTTCCCTGCTTAGTATTAAAGATATACTTTAATGCCTTAGCGTAGAGCCTCTAATTATCTAAATATTCTAGCACTTTACGGATATACTGCTTGTACTAATTCTCGTCTTTTAAGTAGATTAGGATATTATCTAAATAGATAACATATATGTAGTTAACTAGTCCCCCTAAGGCTCTATAAATATATAATTAGAATGTTATAGGGGTATTAGCTAGCCTAAAAGTCATTACTAGATACTTAAAGTGACCATATTAGGTCTTAAAAGCGGTCTTTTACTTATTCCCTTCTTTAATACGGAGCCTATAATAGGCATCTTATAAATCTAGCTTTATAAAAATCTTCGCCCTAGATAGTTAACCTAGTATTTTACTAACTAGTAGTAGTAGGTAACGGTTTTTAATTGTAATTTTATTAAGACTGTAATAGTTTATATATAGCCTTATAGTTCTATCTAGTTTTAAAATAAAGAGAATTAGTACGCCTACTAGTAACTTACTAGGCCGGATTTACCCCTTTTCTAGTAAATTATTAAAGTACTCCTATAGGATCTTAAGCTCTTTATAAATAAGGTTATAAATAGGAAGGTTCGCCGGTTATTTACTTTCTTCTAGATTAATTATATAATTATATTCTAAGTTCTATAGTAGAACTTTAGCTTATCTACCCGAAAATACTTTTAGTAAGCCCCTTAGGCCTAATAGAATATTTAATAAATTAGGGTTGCGTTTATTTTCCGTATTATTATTAGGTAGGTCCTAGAGCTCCCTTAAAATACTTATAGGCAGCGTTACGTGCTATAGTGGTTATTTATATATGGTTACTACCGTATATTAAACCATTTTATACGGTACTTAGTAGAGGGTAGGGAAATCCTTAACGTAGCGTTTAAGGTGCTATAGTATACTATTTATATATTGCTTAAGCCAGAGTAACTTATAATGGTTAAAGTATCTTATAAAATTCTTAAGATTGCTGCCTCCCTATAATATCTCTATAACCTATCTAATAGTTCCCTATAGGGTCTTTATTATAGGGGGGTTATTACCTATACTAGGCTCTATACCTATTTTGCTATTAAATAGGGGTTAGATCTAATACTCCTTTAGGTGTAAAGCGTATACTATTTTACCTAGGGCTATATTCTTTAGGATGTCCTTTAGGCTTATTAGTAATATACGCCCTTCTAATTCTTTATTATCTACTATTTAAAGGCTCCTATTTTAAAGCGTATCTTAAAATCTACTTTTATAAGCTAAGGGTATTTAAGGATAAAGTTATAACTTATAAAGTTAGCCGCCTAGAAGGGCTATAGGCTAACTACCTTAGTGCGGTTATATATGTCGGCTATTAACATTATAAGCTTATAGACACTATATAGTTTAATCTAATACCTATCTGGGAAGCCTATAATTAGTTTCCACTACCTTTATAATAAATAAGTTTATACTCTTTTACTAAATTATATTATATAAAATTAATTTTAGTATCTTTATTATCTAGTGATTAGAACTATTATACCTTGCCTACAGGGAGTACCGTTTTTAGCCTAATAGTAATATAGAGAATCCCTTCTTCTATATCTTACCCTAGTTGTAGTTAAAGGAGGTCCGCAACTAGGGCTTTTTTTTTAAACTATTAGTACGGTTATTGCCCTACTTATTTTTCTAATAGAATCTACCTTTGGAGTTTTCTTTTAACTTTTTAAAGTGTTTCCGTAAAGGTGCCGGACGGGTATTAGGTTAGCCCTAGAAGTCTTTTCCGTTACTTAAGGCCCTTAACTTTAACCCTTTTAAAGTTCTTTTTAAGAATGGCTTCTTTAAAGGTTAGATTTGCTTTACATTACTACTAGAGTGCCCGCGCTTTTAGTAACCCCCTAGCTTCCTACTAAAAGAGGTATAGTTCCTTACCGTATCTTCAGTATTTAGAACCGCTCGTTCAAAATCTATATATATAGTAATCTACAATAGGGCTCCTACGCGCTTTATTTTAGACTAGATAAACCCAATCTTCTCCTTCCTATAGATGCTACCGTTCTTATTTTTAAAGAGCTCTAGATCTATTTATTAAGTATAAGTTTCTATAAAGTTTATAAACTAGTGGAAGTTATAGCGGTTAAGCTATATTCTATTCTAGAATAGCTCTATATTATTATATTATATAATATATAGGTTTTAAGTCCATTTCTTTAGAAAGGTTTCTAGCTATAGCTATATAGTAATTTGCTCTTTATTAAGCTAATTAAGTATAATCTGGTTTAGCGATCGGTCTTTAATCTTGCTAATAATTTAGCGTATACTTTCTTTGGTATTATCTTATATTATTAGTATCTTAAAGAAGTTATCTACCTTATAAACCTAATTATTTAGCTACTAGGTATTAGGCCTATGGCGGAGTTCTAGACTGCTAGAGGCCTTAGCTAGTTAGTTTATATTCTTTTTCTATTTATAGTGTAGATATCTCTTTAAGTTTTTTATACCTTATTAGGTAGGTACTAGGTAGCTCCTAAGAAGCCCTTAGCCTTAGCTAGGTTATAAAAGATTTTATTTAGCCTAGATTAAGCTCTATTAGATTTAGACTTACCCCTAGAGGTTTCTAATATATTTATTAGTAGCTCCTTCCCGTATAGTTTCTAAGAGCCTTATAGTGGCTTCCTAATATCTAGTTTAAAGATAATTAGTTTAAGGCTCTTAACTTTCTAATATTAGCCTTAGAGAAGCTCCGGCTATTAAGGTAGTATTAGTACTAGTAGCTAGTATAGATTTTTTAACGAGGCTTAGGTCTTAAGTTAGTGGTTAGGTTAGATTACCTAAAGGGATAGGCCCGCTTAGCTTATAAGCAGTTTATATACTATTACTATACTAATTATCGGCCGGTAGTCTTTTGGGAGGGTTTTAGTTAGGTCTCTAGTTAAACGCGTTAGTATATTTCTCTAGTATTTTTAGCTTAGGGGAAGATTTTAGAGTTACCTTTAGCGCTTAATCTTCTAATTAGCCTAGGTAGGGCCAAAGGGGCTCTAGTTACTTTCTAGTAGCGTTATAACCGTTATATAGGGTATTTATATTTTCCTTAGCGGTGACGATAGGTATATAAGAGTCTTTAAGCTCCTAGCGTATCTAGGTATTAGGGCTCGTTTGGCTATTTTACCTAGAGGTTTATATTATTGCAATTTTTTACTATTAGAGAGACCTTTCTACCTTGGCGCGACGGCTTTCTATAAGGTGCCTATGGAGTTTCCATTTAGGTTATTATAAGATTTTAAGGGAGGATAGTAGTTATAAATAAAAAATATAAATAAGTAATCTGGTCCCTAAGCTAACTGCCCTTTTATAAAGGAGTAGGAAGGATTTAAATATAAAGGGACTTTATAGACAGGGGGCTATAAGGACACGATTATAGAATAGGATAGATTAGTAAGAGAGACAAACCCTTAAGAAGGTAAGGCCTCTAGAATTATGGAGACTATATACTATAGGCACGTGCCTTTAGCATATAATTGGTAACTATCTAAGGGGCGTTTAGGGGTTGTCCTAAGGGTAACCTAAAGTGTCCGTAATAACATCCCTTATAGGAACTATATATTACTAATAGTAGTTAAATTAATAAAACTACCTTATATATAGAAGGAGTACCCTAATATACTAGTTATACTTTTAGGAGATCTAATAGCCTATAAAGGAAGTATTACTAATCTTAAAATAGAACCTATTTAACTTACCTCAGCGAGCTCAGACGTGATTTTTTTCATAGCTAGCGTCGGAATAACCTACGCCGTCTTCCGAATTGCAAAATCACGTCTGAGAACCTTTGGCGAGATTTGTTAAAATTATGACCAAAATCCGCCAAGCGGAGATTGCGGATATTTAATTCATTCATCCACACAATACGTTATTATTACCACACAAAGTCACTTTTTTTTTAAGACTTAGGGCTTTTAAATGGTATAAATTTTATAATACGGCTATTGCTTAGTCCTGACATTAATTTCGTTAAAGTTAAAAAACGCGTTGTTAAAATTATGAACACATATTATATCTTATTAAATAGTCTACTAATATAGATAAAACTACACAGATCTATAGATATCTACTACTTAAAGCTATTGCAATACTTAGTAGGTGTTATAGTTAAGTCCTTCCTTAAAAGTATCCTCCCTTGGCCCGGAGAGCCTCTGCTACTACTAGGGGGTAAGCTTTAGGCAGAGTCTCATGCAGAGCCTTAGTAAAGCTTCGTATAGAGCTTCGTATGGAGCTTCGTGCAGAGCTTCGTGCAGAGCTTCGTGCAGAGCTTTGTGAAGAGCCACGTGCAGGCGTGCAGACGTGTAGCTGTGCAGACGTTCGTACGGGCGATCAATTGCAGAGACGTTTGTAGAGACGATTGTATGGGCAATTGATCGATTAATTGTATGGGCGTTTGTACGGGCATTTGTACGGGCGATTATAGAACCTTCCTAGTATGACGATAGAGCTGACGACTACAATTTGTAATTGCCACTGTCGACAACGCCACTCAGTTAGTATTTGGTAATGGGAATCGACAATAGGGCTTCGAGCAGAGCTTCGAGCAGAGCTTCGAGCAGAGCTTCGAGCAGAGCTTCGAGCAGAGCTTCGAGCAGAGCTTCGAGCAGAGCTT
>Ga0307515_10003487_pt1 | contig 33051 bp, 31 predicted proteins | sample 17_EM_MG_FD_194513 | JGI IMG/M metagenome (GOLD analysis project Ga0307515, IMG submission 194513) | Populus trichocarpa ectomycorrhiza microbial communities from riparian zone in the Pacific Northwest, United States - 17_EM | ecosystem: Host-associated > Plants > Roots > Unclassified | place... | reverse complement strand
ATCCCCGTCATCTCGCCGCTGGGCTTCGGCTCGGAGAACGAGAACTACAACATCAATGCCGACGTGGTGGCCGGCAAGCTGGCCGAGGTGCTGAAGGCCGAGAAGCTGATCATGCTGACCAACATCCCGGGCGTGCTCGACAAACAAGGCAAGCTGCTGACCAACCTCTCCGCGCGCGAGATCGATGAGCTGTTCGCCGACGGCACCATCAGCGGCGGCATGCTGCCCAAGATCGCCTCGGCACTCGACGCCGCGAAGAACGGCGTGAACACCGTGCACATCATCGATGGCCGTGTGCCTCACGCGATGCTGCTGGAAATCCTGACCGAGCAGGCGTACGGCACCATGATTCGATCTCATTGATGGCCCCCCAGTCGCTGCGCTCCTGCCCCCAAGGGGCGCCGGCCAGTCCTTGGGGCGGCCCGGCGGACGGCCGTTGCTGGAGGAGGCACTTCGCTTCGCTCGTGCGATGTGCATGCTGAAGAGGCGCTATCCGGTCTGGCTGTTTGATTTGGATGACACGCTGCACGATGCATCGCATGCGGCGTTCCGTTTCACGAGCCAGGCGATGACCGAGTACATGGTCGAGCATCTCGACCTGTCACTCGATGAAGCATCTGCGCTGCGGCAACATTACTGGGACCGCTACGGTGCGACTTTGCTTGGCCTGGTGCGCCACCACGGCGTGAAGGCTAACCACTTCCTTGAAGAGACTCACCGCCTTCCGGGGCTTGAAGATCGCTTGCGCACCAGTGCACACGATCGCGCGGCGCTGCGGCGCTTGAAGGGCCGCAAGTTCATCTTCACCAATGCGCCACGCAGCTACGCGCTGCGCGTGCTCAATGCGTTGAACCTGGCCGACTGCTTCGAAGGCGTGATCAGCGTGGACGACATGCGCATGTTCGGCCACCCGCGGCCGAAGCCCGACGCGCGAATGCTTCGCTGCATTGCAGCACGGCTGAAGGTGCCGCCGAGCCGCTGCGTGTTGGTCGAAGACACGTTGGCGAACCAGCGTTCGGCGCACGCCGTTGGCATGCGTTCAGTGTGGATGGGGCGCTACCTTCATGCAAAGCGCAAGAGTGTGAAGAACGCCATGGAAGTTGGCGTTCACCAATGCCGAAAGCCCCCCTATGTGTATGCAAGAATTCGATCGCTGAAGACCCTGCACGCACTCTGATCACCGATCACCGCACAGATGACCGACGCTGAACCCACACCCGACGAAGCGAACGTGCCATCTGCCGTGGCGGAGCCGACGGGTCGCAAGCGTCCGAAGCCTGGCGAACGCCGCGTGCAGATCCTGCACACGCTCGCGACGATGCTCGAACAGCCGGGTGCTGACCGCATCACCACCGCGGCACTGGCCGCAAAACTTGATGTCTCCGAAGCAGCGCTGTACCGCCACTTCGCGAGCAAGGCGCAGATGTTCGAAGGCCTGATCGAGTTCATCGAACAAAGCGTCTTCACGCTCGTCAACCAGATCGGCGAGCGCGAGACAGACGGCCGCGTGCAAGCGCAAAAGATTCTCAGCGTGCTGCTTCAGTTCGGCGAGAAGAACCCCGGCATGACACGCGTGATGGTGGGCGATGCGCTGGTGTTCGAAAACGAACGCCTGGTGTCGCGCATGAATCAGTTCTTCGACCGCATCGAATCGATGCTTCGCCAGAGCCTGCGTCTCGTGGCCGAGTCGGCGGGTTCCAGCACGCCGACCGTCGATGCCAATGCCCAAGCCTCGGTGCTGACAGGCTTTGCTGTCGGCCGCCTGCAGCGCTACGCCCGCTCGGGTTTCAAGCGCGTTCCGACCGAGCACCTCGACGCTGCGCTCAAGCTGCTCGTCGCCTGACAGCCAAGCGTTGAGCGAGGCAAGGCGTCGCGATGACGCCCGCTAAACTGCCCGCATGTCTGATCTCACCACTCCGTTGCTGCAGCTGATCTCGCGCGCAGAAGCCCTGATGTCGCGCCTCGAATCGGCGCTCCCGCACACCTTGCAAGCGCCCGATTGGGCTGCAGCAATCGCCTTTCGCTACCGCAAGCGCTCGGGTTCTTGCGCACTCGAGCCGGTGAAGCACGTGGCCACCATCCGCCTCAGTTCGCTGGTTGAGGTCGAGCTGCAAAAAGAGCGCCTGCTTCGCAACACCGAGCAGTTCGTCAGTGGCCACAGCGCGAACAATGTGCTGCTGACCGGCGCGCGCGGCACGGGCAAGAGCTCGCTGATCAAGGCCTGCCTCAACGAGTTTTCTTCTCGCGGGTTGAGGCTGATCGAAGTCGACAAGGCCGACCTGGTGGACCTGCCCGACATCATCGATCTGGTGGCCGACAGGCCCGAGCGCTTCATCGTGTTCTGCGACGACCTGAGCTTCGATGAGGGCGAGGCTGGCTACAAGGCGCTGAAGTCGATCCTCGATGGGTCGATTTCGCAGGCCTCGGACAACGTGCTGATCTACGCCACCAGCAACCGGCGCCATCTGCTGCCGGAATACATGAAGGAAAACCTCAGCTACACCCACACCGAAGACGGCGAGGTGCACCCCGGCGAGGTCATCGAAGAGAAGATTTCGCTGAGCGAGCGCTTCGGCCTCTGGGTCAGCTTCTACCCATTCACACAGGACGAGTACATCGCCATCGTGGCGCAGTGGCTGCGTGGCCATGGGGTGGACGAAGACGCCATTGCTGCGGCGCGGCAAGAGAGTCTGGTGTGGGCGCTGGAGCGCGGATCGCGTTCGGGGCGCGTGGCCTTTCAGTTCGCCAAGGACTACGCTGGAAGGCACGCGGCGTGAGCGCCGGTTCGGATCGGGTGCCGGTCGACGTCGCGGTGGGTGTGCTGATCGACCCCGAGGATCGTTTCCTGCTGACCTCGCGGCCTGAAGGCAAGGTCTACGCCGGCTACTGGGAATTCCCCGGTGGCAAGCTGGAGGCCGGCGAGACGGTCGAGCAGGCCCTGCGGCGCGAGCTGATTGAGGAGCTGGGCATCACGATCGGCGCCGTCCATCCGTGGAAGGTCGAGTTGGTGGACTACGAACACGCCCGCGTGCGCCTGCACTTCTGCAAGGTCCGCGACTGGTCGGGCGAGTTCGAGATGCGCGAGCGCCAGGCGATGGCCTGGCAGACCCTGCCGGTCGAGGTGGCGCCGGTGTTGCCGGGCACGATTCCGGTGCTGCAATGGTTCGCTTCCGAGCGCGGCTTTGCAGGGGCGACGCACAGGGCCGGTTGATACACTGACCTCATGAGTTTCCTCGACGAAATCACGTGGGATGCGCAGGGCCTTGTGCCGGTGATCGCGCAGGAGGTGGGCACCAACGACGTGCTGATGTTCGCCTTCATGAACCGCGAAGCCGTGGCCGAAACCGCGCGCCGCGGCGAGGCGGTGTACTGGAGCCGTTCGCGCAACCGCCTGTGGCACAAGGGCGAAGAGTCGGGCCACATCCAGAAGGTGCATGAGATGCGCATGGATTGCGACAACGACGTGCTGCTTTTGAAGGTGACGCAGCTGGGTCATGAACCGGGCATCGCGTGCCACACCGGCCGTCACAGCTGTTTCTTCCAGCGTTATGACAATGGCGAATGGAAGGCCGTCGAGCCGGTCTTGAAAGACCCCGAAAGCATCTACAAATGAGGGCTGCGAATGAACGGCAATGACACCCTGGCCCGCCTTGCCGAAGTGATCGAATTGCGCCGGGCCGGCGACCCGGACAAGAGCTACGTGGCACGTCTGTTCCAGAAAGGGAACGATGCCATCCTGAAGAAGATCGGAGAAGAGGCGACCGAAACGGTCATGGCGGCCAAGGACGGCGATCGCCAGAAGATCGTGTACGAGGTCGCCGACCTCTGGTTCCATTCGATGATCGCGCTGAGTGCCTTTGGCCTGAAACCTGCCGACGTGCTGGCCGAGCTGGAACGGCGCGAGGGCCAGTCGGGCCTGGAAGAGTTTGCGGCCCGCAAGGCTCAGCAGCGCGAAGCCGATGCCGAAAGGAGAGACACATGAACGAGATCGTTACGGCGGAAACCGGCAGCCAGGAGCGCGAGACGCTCCGGTTGGTGACGCACGTCATGTATGCCTTGCACACCGCGTCGTGGTTTTCAGCCGGTATTTTTTCGGTGATCGCCATGATCATCAACTACGTCAAGCGGCCGGACCTGCCGGACGAGTTCTTCCGCAGCCACTTCCGCTGGCAGGCGCGCAGTTTCTGGTTCACGTTGCTGTGGCTGCTGCTGACCTCGCCCCTCTTCCTGCTGTTCGTGATTCCCGGCATCGGGGCCTGGACGCTGGTGGGGTTCTGGTACCTCTACCGGTTCGTGCGCGGCTGGTGGAGTTTCTCCGAGGGCCGGCCGATGCCGGTGCCTGCCGACTGAGCGACCTGCACCATGACACACGACCTCAACTGCATCTTCTGCAAGATCGTCGCCGGGCAGATCCCGAGCCGCAAGGCTTACGAAGACGACGACTTGCTGGCTTTTCACGACATCGCGCCGTGGGCGCCGGTGCACGTGCTGGTCATTCCCAAGACCCACATCGAATCGCTCTACGACACCACCCCCGAAGAGCACGAAGCCTTGCTCGGCCGCATGCTGGCGCTGGCACCCAAGCTGATGCGCGAGCACGGGGTGACGGGCGGCTTCCGCGTCTTGGTCAACAACGGGCCCGATGGGCGGCAGGAGGTGCCTCACCTGCACCTGCACGCCATGGGCGGCCCGCGGCCTTGGGCCAAAGGCTGAGGGTTTTGGCCCTCACCTAAACTTCACTATTCCTGACAGGAGATCAATCATGGGTTCATTCAGTATTTGGCACTGGCTCATCGTGCTGGCCATCGTGGTCCTGGTGTTCGGCACCAAGAAGCTCAAGAACATGGGTTCCGACCTCGGTGGCGCCGTCAAGGGCTTCAAGGACGGCATGAAAGACGGCGCGAGCAGCGATGCCACGCCGACCAATCAGCAGGTCACGGCCAACAAGGCCACGGACGCCAACACCGTCGACGTCGAAGCCAAAACCAAATCGTAAGTGCAGACCTCCAAGTCGCTTTGCTCCTGCCCCCAAGGGGCGCCACCCATCGGACCGGCGGAGCCGGATCCTTGGGCGTTGCTTGATGGGCACGACGTTGTCCGTGCGTGCAATCGGTTCACCTTGACAGTTTTCAGCCTTGATTGATTTTGGGTTCGACAAGATCGCGCTGATCGGCGCGGTGGCGCTCATCGTCATCGGGCCGGAGAAGCTGCCGCGCGTGGCGCGGACCGTCGGCCACTTGCTGGGCAAGGCGCAGCGCTATGTGAACGACGTGAAGGCCGAGGTCAACCGCTCGATCGAGCTCGAAGACCTCAAGAAGATGAAGACGCAGTTCGAAGACGCGGCACGCGACGTCGAGAAAACCGTCTCGGACGAAATCCACCAGACCACCTCGGCGCTTGAAAACGCCTGGGTCGACGCCGACCCGACAACTTCCAGTGGCAGCCTGCACGACGGCTTGCTGCCCGCACCCAGCTACAAGCACCCCAAGAAGAACTGGCGCCTCAAGCGAGGCGCCATGCCGCAGTGGTACAAGCAGCGGCACGGGGTGCGCAACAAGGCACAGTCAGGGGCAGCTCGCGTGGCACGCTTTCGGCCGCCACGATCGAACACTTCCCCATGAGCTCCTCTGATCACAAGCCCGACGAACTCGAAGGCACCGAGCAACCTTTTGTCTCCCACCTCATCGAGCTGCGCGATCGGCTGATCCGGGCGGTGGCGGCCATCGCGGTGTGCTTTGGCGTGCTGGCGATCTACCCAGGCCCCTCCGAGCTGTATGACCTGCTCGCGCACCCGCTGGTGGCCAGCATGCCGGCCGGTGGCAAGCTGATCGCCACCAACGTCATCTCGCCATTCCTGGTGCCGATGAAGATCACGCTGATGGCGGCGTTTCTCCTCGCCTTGCCGGTCGTTCTGTACCAGGTGTGGGCGTTCGTGGCGCCGGGACTGTATTCGCACGAAAAGAAGCTGGTGCTGCCGCTGGTGGTGTCCAGCACCTTGCTGTTCTTCCTCGGTGTGGCGTTCTGCTACTTCTTCGTCTTCGGCAAGGTGTTTGCATTCATCCAGGGCTTTGCGCCCAAGAGCATCACCGCGCAGCCGGACATCGAGGCCTACCTGAGTTTCGTACTCACGATGTTCATCGCCTTCGGTGCCGCGTTCGAAGTGCCGGTGGTCGTGGTGGTGCTGGCGCGCATGGGCTTGGTGAGCATCGAAAAGCTCAAGGCGTTTCGCGGCTACTTCGTGGTCATCGCGTTCATCATCGCTGCGGTGCTGACCCCGCCCGACGTGGTGTCGCAACTCGCCCTCGCCATCCCAATGTGCCTTCTCTATGAGGTCGGCATCTGGGCCTCGGTGATCTTCATCAAACACACCCAGGCGCCGGCGGAAGAAACACCTCCCGCAGGCTGATTGCGACGCGCTCGGCGCGGGCAGGCTAGAGATCAAGCAACACGCCGGGCAACGGGTCTCCCGGGCCCAGGCGTGGCGCCCCTTGGGGGCAGGAGCGAAGCGACTGGGGGGCTATTTCCTAACCTGGCTTTTTGGCCGCTGCGTGACGATCACCTTCAGTTCGATCGCCTTGTTGCCGCGCTGAATTCCGATCGTCGCAGGCTCCTTCGGTTTCAATGCGGCCACGGCGGCGAGGAGTTGAACCGTGTTGATCACTGGCGTGTCGGCCACCTTCACGACAACATCACCCGGCCGCATGCCGCCGACGCTTGCCGGCCCGCTTTGCAGCACGCCGGTGATCAGCACGCCTTGGCTGATGGGCAGGTTGAAGGTTTCGGCGATCTCGGGCGTGAGGTCGCGCGGCTCGACGCCGATCCAGCCACGGGTCACCTGGCCGTCGCGGATCAAGCCTTCCATCACCAGCTTGGCCGTGCTCACCGGGATGGCGAAGCCGATACCCAGGCTGCCACCGCTGCGCGAGTAAATGGCGGTGTTGATGCCCAGCAGGTTGCCGTTCGCGTCCACCAGCGCGCCGCCGGAGTTGCCGGGGTTGATCGCGGCATCGGTCTGGATGAAGTTCTCGAAGGTGTTGATGCCCAGCTGGTTTCGGCCCAGCGCGCTCACGATCCCCGAGGTCACCGTCTGGCCGACACCGAACGGGTTGCCGATGGCCAGCACCACGTCGCCGACCTGGGCCGTCTCGACGCTGCCGAAGGTGATGACCGGCAGCTTCTCGAGCGAAATCTTCAGCACGGCGACATCGGTTTCGACGTCAGCGCCGACCACCTTGGCGCGGGCCTGACGGCCGTCGGGCAGCTGCACTTCGATGTCATCGGCGCCTTCGATCACATGGTTGTTGGTCAGTAGGTAGCCGTCGGGCGAAACGATCACGCCCGAACCCAGGCCGACCTGAGGCTGTTGTTGCTGGCCCTGGGCCTGGTCGCCGAAGAAGAACTTGAACCAAGGGTCTTCGCCATGCGGGTTGCGTTGGGCCGGCGCCTTGCTCGCCGTGATGCTGACCACTGCCGGCGTGGCGCGGCGGGCGGCAGCGCTGTAGCCGGCGATATTGCTCGAGGGCGGCAGACCCACTGGCTGCACGTCCGGTGCCTGGTTGATCGAGACGATGTTGGGCAACATCGTGCCGCCGGCACCGCGCTTGAGCCATTCAGGCTTCAAGGTGGCGACGACGAACAAGACCGCCAGCGCCACGGTGACCGCTTGGGAGAAAATGAGCCACGTCTTGCGCATCAACGAGATCCTGTTTCATGACCCCACGCACCGAACTCGAGTCGTACCTGGGCACGCTGCTGGAGGTAGGGAAGTTCCGTGATTATGGGCCGAACGGTTTGCAGGTCGAGGGCAAACCCGAGGTGCAGCGGATCGTCTCCGGCGTCACCGCCAGCCGGGCGTTCATCGAGGCTGCCATCGAGCAGAAAGCCGATGCGCTGCTGGTTCATCACGGCCTCTTCTGGAAGGGGCACGACGGGCGCGTGACGGGCTGGTTGAAGGCGCGGCTGGAGCTGCTGCTGGCCCATCGAATCAACCTCTTTGCCTATCACTTGCCGCTGGATGCGCATGCCGAGTTCGGCAACAACGCGCAATTCGGTGCTCGGCTCGAGTTCGTAGCGGATGGGCGCTTCGGTGACCAGAATCTGGGTTTCATCGGCACGCCGGCCCGGCCGTTGGCGGTTGCGGACCTGAACGCACTGCTGACCCTGAAACTGGGCCGGACACCGGTGATGGTGCAAGGCAGCGATCAGGCGATTCGGCGCGTGGCCTGGTGCACGGGCGGCGCGCAAGGCTATTTCGAAGCGGCCATCGCCGCCGGTGCCGACGCGTACATCACCGGCGAGATTTCAGAGCCACAGGCCCACCTGGCACGGGAAACCGGCGTGGCCTTCTTCGCCTGCGGCCACCACGCCAGCGAGCGCTTCGGCGCTCCTGCACTGGCAGGCCACCTGGCCGAGAAGTTCGGGCTGGAACATCAGTTCATCGAGATCGACAACCCCGCATGACCGCACCTCTCCTCATCACGATGGGAGATGCCTGCGGCATCGGCCCCGAGGTCATTGCCAAATCGTTTGCCTTGGGTCTGGCGCAGGGCGCGATGGTGCTGGGCGATGCCGGCGTAATGCGTCGTGCGCTGGCGTTGACCGGCAGCAGTACCGCTCTGGCTTTGCTGGAGCACGCAGCTGATGCGCTTGGCTGTCCGCCAAACTGCGTCCCGTTGCTGCAGGCCCGGGACCTGCCCGCCGACCTGATCGATGCACCGGTGGGTCGGATCGACGCTCGCGCAGGGGCGGCCGCTGCGGCGTGCATCGCCCAGGCCGTCCAGCTCGTGCAATCAGGTGACGCCAGCGCCATCGTGACCGCACCCATCCACAAGGAAGCGCTCTCGGCGGCCGGCGTGAGCTACCCGGGCCATACCGAGATGCTGCAGGCGCTGGCGGCGCAGCCAGGTCAGTCGACGCCGCCGGTACGCATGATGCTGGCCAACGACGAGCTGCGCACGGTGCTGGTGACGATCCACATGTCACTGCGCCGCGCCATCGACGCGGTGACCTTCGATGCCGTGTTGCAGACGGTGCGCATCGCCGACAAGGCGGCCCGCTCGTTCGGGATTGCATCGCCGCGCATTGCGGTGGCGGGGCTCAACCCGCATGCCGGGGAGGGCGGCTTGTTCGGGGATGAAGAGCTGCGCATCATCGGCCCCGCCATCGAGGCGGCGCGCAGCGAGGGCATCAACGCGACGGGGCCTTACGCGCCCGATACGGTGTTCATGCGGGCGCGCCACACGGCCGCACGTCCTGGCGAGTTCGATCTGGTCGTCGCGATGACGCACGACCACGGGCTGATTCCGGTGAAGTATTTGGGCGTAGAGCAGGGTGTGAACGTGACGCTGGGCTTGCCCTTCGTGCGCACCAGTCCCGACCACGGCACGGCATTCGACATCGCGGGCACAGGGCGAGCCGATCCGTCCAGCCTGATCGCGGCGTTGCGCATGGCACGCCAGCTGGCGGCGTAGGGTGGGTTACTTGCTGTTGGTGGTCAGCGCGGCGAGCTGCTTGCGAGCCCGAGCGGTGGCGCGTTCGATCAAGTAAGAACTCTCGAAGGCCTTGAAGCGGCCCGTTTCGCACATGCGAGACAACATGCGCGCCGTGAGGGACACGGTTTCGTGGTGGCGCTTGCCGCGCGTGAACACGAAGAACGCACGACCCGGGCTCACGTAGCTCAAGCGCACTTTCTGCCATTGGTCGTTCAGGTGCATCTGGTACGCGAACCCCAGGCGCACATGGTCCATCAGCTGGATGCCTTGCGACGGCTCGGCAGCGTCCTTGGGCGAGAAATCGAGGTTGATGTCGAGCTTGGCCGACAGGTCGAGGTTGAGGTCGACGGGGCTCGTGTCGGTTTCGAAGTCGGCGGGCGCCGGCTCTGTGTCGGCCGTGAGGTCGATGTCGACCTCACCCGACCAGTTGACCGCACTTTCGTCGATCAGGCCGATCTGCTTGGCCTCGGTGTCGGAGAACTGCGGTTCCAGCGCGGTGACGCCGGTGCTCGTCATCGGCACATCGCGGAGCAGCGCATCCGGTTCGGGCACAGGGGTGTTGAACACGCCCTCGAGCTGCTTGGCCAGCAGGTTGTATTCCAGCTCGCTCAGCGGTTGGCCCTTGAGCGAATCGGCGTGGGCAGGCAGGAGCTTGCTGAAGAATTCCTTCTGCGCCGCATCAGGCCAGCCGACGAGCTTCATGCCCTCGTTCAGGTCCTTCATCAGCGGCGGCAGCTGCATCAGGAACTTCTTGCGCATGGCAGGCGAGCCCTTGGGCTGCACGCTCATCACCAGGTCGCGGCCAGCGCGTTTGAGGCGCTGGACCAGTTCGGACTGCGGGCCGTCGCGGCGTGTGCTGAGCGCGAGCGCCTGGCTCCACACCTGGGCCAGGAAATCGCGAAGATATTCTGGCAACGCCAGCGGGTTGAGCGCGGAGCGCAGTTGCAGCATGTAGCGCTGCTGCACCCGCAGGTCGGACTCCTTGCTGTCGACCACCGAGACGGCCGAGGCGTTCGTCTCGACATCCGTCTTGGCCTGCTGCGCGACGAAGCCTTCCAGCGCGTTCAGCTTGGCGACATAGACATCGATCTGGTCGAAATCGCCTTCGACGATCTCCTGCACCAGCTCGCGCACGCGCACCATGAACTGCTTGCCGAGCCCATCGTCGAAGTCTTCGAAGGCGACAGCGAGCGAGGCGATGCGGTTGACGAAACGCCGCACCGGGTGCTTGCGCGAAGAGAAGAAGGTGTTGTCGACCAGGGCGACGCGCAGCACCGGCAGTTGCAGGCGCGCGATCTGCCGCGCCATCTGCGGCGGCACGCGGGGGTCGGACAGGATCTGATCAAAGAGGCTGCCGACCACGTCGATCACCATGTGATCGAGCGTGCCGGTGGAGGCGGCTCGCAGCTCTTCGCGGTGGTTGCGGATCAGGTTGGCGGCCATGAGGCCCGAGGCCACGTCGCCGTACCCGCTGCCACCTGTCGATGCGCCCAAGGCACCGCTGCCCGTGCCCGCGACAGATCGTGCCCCCAAACCGGCGGGCATCGTCGGGCCGCCCAGGTCGGCGGGCCGTGTGGCCAGGAAGGTCAGGCGCCGGATCAGCGACATCAACTCGGCGTCGGCCTGCGCTGAGGGATTGGCGTTGCGCCCGCCGCCTCCGCCAGCTCGGTTCAAGTTGCCAGCCGCACCGGGCTGGCGGTTGCCGCCAGCCCCCTGCGACGCTGCGTTGTTGTCTCGACCGCCCCAGCCGCCCTGGCCTGTTCGAGCACCGGAGCCGCCGCTGCCACTTGGGCCGCTCCCTGTGCTGTGGCCACCGGCACCGGAGCCGCCACCGTCGAAGTCAGCATTCGCGGTCGAATTGAAATGACCGCTGCTGGTGCTCACGCCGCTGTCTCCACGAGACAGGGTGTCGTAGCCCGAGACGCGCTCACGCGACAGTTCGTTGCCCGGCCCTTCGACGCCTTTGACAGTCAGCCCCACCGGCTGAATGCCGCGGGCACGGAAGTCTTTCAGTATGTCGGCGTAGCAGGTCGGCATCACCCGGGCCATGCCGAGCCCAAGTTCCCGCGCTAGCAGCTTGCGGCTTTCCTTATCCTTCGAGACGGAGTCGATGGCGCGGTAGATGGCGGCGCCCAGCACCTCGGACCGCAGCGGGTTGCGGTCGTGGTCGGCGCGGCCGATGCCCAGCAACTGGCCGGTGTACGACGCCAGTTCGCGCAGTTCCCATTCGCAGCCGTGGGTGATGGCCTGGCTGATGCGGTCCGCGAACATCCGTTCTTCAACTTCGGAGTCGTCGACCAGGCTGAGCGATTGCCAGTCTGTTTCAGCCAGTTTTCGGCCTGCATCGTGACCCGGGTTGAGCTCGCGGGTGACTTTCTTGCTCAAGGTGTCGGCGAACACCAGCACGAAGGTGCTCATGTGCCGCCGAAGGTCGATCTGCGCATTGACCAGGTTGTCGCGATCGAGGATGCGGGCCGCCGCCGAGGCGAGCAGGCCGAGGTGGTCGGCCACGCGATCCGCCACGCCCGCGGTGGTCGTCTTGATGTGATTCATGGCCGCATCGAATGCGGCCTGGGCGCGTGGATCGGTCTGATTCATCTCGGAGCGGGGCCACTGTTGGCCGGCCGGAACGCGCTCACAGGCAGGCTCCCTCCTGAGCGCACGGCCTTGAAGTATGGGGCCAAATCGTACCCGCCCGCCACGTCGTTGCACCGCGGCGACGACCGCGGTTCCCGTCAGAAACCCGCGGCTGTAAAGCCGATCACCTCTTCAGTGAATCGCGGATCTCGCGCAGCAACAGCACATCTTCGGGTGTTGCAGCGGCTGGCGGCGGTGGTGCGTTCTTCTTCAGGCGGTTGATCTGCCTGACCATGAGAAAGATGATGAAAGCCAGGATGACGAAGTTGATCGCGACGGTGATGAAGCTGCCGTACGCGAACACGGCGCCGGCCTTCTTGGCGTCCGCGAGATTGGTTGCCGCCTGCCCGGCGAGCGGGATGAAGTAGTTCGAGAAGTCGAGGCCGCCGAGCAGCTTGCCAACGATCGGCATGATGAGATCGCCGACGATCGAATCCACGATCTTGCCGAACGCCCCGCCGATGATCACGCCGACGGCGAGGTCGACGACGTTGCCCTTCATCGCGAATTCTTTGAATTCGGTCGTAAATCCCATGGCTCTCTCCTGTTGACGATGCCGGCGCAGTATTGCCCAGCGCAAAGAGATGTCAAGGCTGCTCGGCAGACGCTGTTCAGCGAAGCTCGCTTGCGACGTCGGCCTGCCGGGCTTGACACGTCCGCTAGAATTCTCGGTTGCCCCCTGATCAGAAGTCAGCATTGAGGATCCCCATGAGTGACCAGCAAGTCGATCAAGGCCGCCGTACCTGGGTTGCCATCGCCTGTGGCGCAGGTGCGGTCGGTGGTGTCGCCACCGCCGTGCCTTTCGTCAGCACCTTCCAGCCTTCCGAGCGCGCACGAGCTGCCGGAGCGGCCGTCGAAGTCGACATCGGTGACCTGAAGCCCGGCGAAAAGAAGACCGTTGAATGGCGCGGCAAGCCGGTGTGGATCGTGCGCCGCACGCCCGAGCAAGTGGCCGCCTTGCCCAAGAATGATTCTCAGCTGGCCGATCCCCAATCCGAACGCAAAGCCGACGAGTTGACCCCGAAGTACGCCCGCAACGAAGGCCGCTCGCTCAAGCCCGAGGTCCTGGTCGTCGTGGGCATCTGCTCGCACCTGGGCTGCTCGCCGTCCGATCGCTTTCAGCCGGGTGCCCAACCCTCGCTGCCCGACGACTGGGCCGGTGGGTTCCTGTGCCCCTGCCACGGTTCAACCTTCGACATGGCAGGCCGTGTCTACAAGAACAAGCCCGCGCCCGACAACCTCGAAGTGCCTCCGCACATGTACTTGTCCGACAGCCGACTCCTCATCGGCGAAGACAAGCAGGCCTGAGATGACGGCTTCCACGTCACTTCGTTCCTGCCCCCCGAAGGGGTGCTCAGCCGCCTTGCGGCGGCCCGGCGGCGTCTGACGCCAGGCATCAACGGCATTTCAGGAGATCTTCTTTCATGGCCGAGTTCAAGCAAGTCAGTCCCAACGCGCCCATCGGCGAGAAGCTGTTGACCTGGGTCGACAACCGCTTCCCTGCGAGCAAGCTCTACAAAGAGCACATGAGCGAGTACTACGCTCCGAAGAACTTCAACTTCTGGTACGTCTTCGGCTCGCTCGCGCTCCTGGTGCTGGTGATCCAAATCGTCACCGGCATCTTCCTGGTGATGCACTACAAGCCCGATGCCACCAAGGCGTTCGAGTCGGTCGAGTACATCATGCGCGACGTGCCCTGGGGCTGGCTGGTGCGCTACATGCACTCCACCGGCGCGTCGGCGTTCTTCGTTGTCGTGTACTTGCACATGTTCCGCGGCATGATCTACGGCAGCTACCGCAAGCCGCGCGAACTGGTGTGGATCTTCGGTTGCGCGATCTTCCTGTGCCTGATGGCCGAGGCCTTCATGGGCTATCTGCTGCCCTGGGGCCAGATGTCGTACTGGGGCGCCCAGGTGATCGTGAACCTGTTCCAGGCCGTGCCTTTCATTGGCCCCGATCTGGCTCTGCTGATCCGTGGTGACTATGTCGTGTCTGATGCCACGCTGAACCGCTTCTTCAGCTTCCATGTGATCGCGGTGCCGCTGGTGCTGCTGGGCCTGGTCGTTGCGCACATCATTGCGCTGCACGAAGTGGGTTCGAACAACCCGGATGGTGTGGAGATCAAGGCGAAGAAAGATGCCAAGGGCATTCCGCTCGATGGCGTGGCCTTCCACCCGTACTACACGGTGCACGACATCTATGCCGTCAGCGTGTTCCTGATGGTCTTCTGCGCGATCCTGTTCTTCTCGCCGGAGTTCGGTGGCTATTTCCTCGAATACAACAACTTCATTCCGGCCGATCCGCTGAAGACGCCGGCGCACATTGCCCCCGTCTGGTACTTCACGCCGTACTACTCGATGCTGCGTGCGACCACGTCGCAGATGGTCTACGTCCTGGTCGCTTTGGTTGGCTTGGGTGCCGTGCTCAGCATCGTCAAGGGCGGGTTCTCCGGTCTGGTGAAGGCGGCGATCGCCATTGGGGCCCTGGTTGCGGCCTTCCTGCTGCTCACCTTCGAAGCCAAGTTCTGGGGTGTGGTCGTGATGGGCGGCGCCGTCATCATCATGTTCTTCCTGCCCTGGCTGGACCGCGCCGAAGCCAAGTCGATTCGCTACCGTCCGAGCTGGCACAAGGTCATGTACGGCTTGTTCGTGCTGGTGTTCGCTGTGCTGGGCTACTTGGGCGTGCAGCCGCCGTCTCCAGTGGGCGAGCGCGTGTCGCAGGTCGGTACCTTGTTCTACTTCGGTTTCTTCTTGCTGATGCCCTGGTGGAGCCGCGTGGGCCAGTCGAAGCCCGTGCCTGACCGCGTGACGTTCGCTGCCCACTGAAGACGCAAGCCGGAACCCATACATCATGAAGAAACTGATTTTGATTCTGCTGGCATCGTTCGGCTTGAGCGCCGGTGCCGTGGCTTCGGAAGGTGGCGTTGCCTGGGACAAGTTCCCTGAAGGCAAGGTGACCGACATGGCTGCGCTGCAGCATGGCGCCAAGCTGTTCGTCAACTACTGCCTGAACTGCCATTCGGCCTCGTTCATGCGCTACAACCGCCTGCGCGACATCGGCCTGACCGAAGACCAGATCAAGAAGAACCTGATGTTCGCAACCGACAAGGTCGGTGAAACGATGAAGGTTTCGCTGGACGCGAAGCAGGCCAAGGAATGGTTCGGCGGCACGCCGCCCGATTTGACCGTGATCGCCCGTTCGCGCGCCGACATCGGCAAGGGCTCGGGTGCTGATTACCTGTACACCTACCTGCGCAGCTACTACCGCGACGACACCAAGGCCACCGGTTGGAACAACCTCGTCTTCCCGAGCGTGGCCATGCCTCACGTGCTGTGGGAATTGCAGGGCCAGCGCACCGCCAAGTACGTCGAAGAGAAAGACCCGCATCACGAAGGCAAGACCGAGCATCGTTTCGCCGGCTTCGAGCAGGTGACGCCGGGGACGCTGAGCCAGATCGACTACGACGATTCGGTGGCCGATCTGGTGGGTTTTCTTCAGTGGATGGGTGAGCCGGCGCAGAACGACCGGATCAAGCTCGGTACCTTCGTGCTCATCTTCCTCGCCATCTTCACGGTCATTGCATGGCGGCTGAATGCAGCCTTCTGGAAAGACGTGAAATAAGCGTGCGACCCGCGGCCGCAGGGCTTTGCCCTGATCGGCCCAGATCGTTTGCGGAGTGGGGATGCCCGCCGGGGCCCGTCCACTCCGTTTGTGTTTTGCAAGACCTCTAGCCTCAAGGAGCCGCCATCATGATGGTGCTTTACTCCGGAACGACCTGCCCTTATTCGCACCGTTGCCGCTTCGTCCTGTTTGAAAAAGGCATGGACTTCGAAATCCGCGACGTGGACTTGTTCGCCAAGCCCGAAGACATCGCGCTGATGAACCCGTACAACGAAGTGCCGATCCTGGTCGAGCGCGACCTGATTCTGTACGAGTCGCACATCATCAACGAGTACATCGACGAGCGCTTCCCGCACCCGCAGCTGATGCCCGGCGACCCCGTCGCTCGCGCTCGCGTGCGTTTGTTCCTGCTCAACTTCGAGAAGGAGTTGTTCGCGCACGTGAACATCCTCGAGTCGCGCGGCGGCAAACCCACCGACAAACAGCTGGAAAAGGCCCGCTCGCAGATTCGCGATCGCCTCACGCAGCTCGCGCCGATCTTCCTGAAGAACAAGTTCATGCTGGGCGACGACTTTTCGATGCTCGATGTGGCCATCGCCCCGCTGCTGTGGCGCCTGGACTACTACGGCATCGACATGTCGAAGAACGCCGTGCCGCTGCTCAAGTACGCCGAGCGCATCTTCTCGCGCCCGGCCTACATCGAGGCGCTGACGCCGTCCGAGAAGGTCATGCGCAAGTAAAAGAAGAGCAACAGCGGCATGAGCCTCATCCCGACGTCGCCAGGCAATGCCGGCAGTTCCACCCGGCCTTACCTGATTCGCGCCTTGCACGACTGGTGCACCGACAACGGCTTCACGCCGTACCTGGCGGTGTACGTCGACGCCAGCGTGCAGGTGCCGATGGAGTACGTGAAGAACAATGAAATCGTTCTGAACGTCGGGTTCGAGGCCACCACGGCCCTGAAGCTTGGTAACGAATTGATCGAGTTCAAGGCGCGTTTCGGCGGCAGCTCGCGTGACATCGCCGTGCCGGTCGACCACGTGATCGCCATCTATGCCCGTGAAAACGGGCAAGGCATGGCGTTTCCCGTGCCAACCGAAACGGCAGCCGGTGCCGAATCACCATTGCCGCCCGTTCCGTCGGAGCGGCCGACCCAGCCGGGTGGGCTTCGCCTGGCAAGCGCCGAGGGGAGCGCGTCCGCCGACAGCAAACCAGTTGATGCTGGCGACGACCAGGAACCTCCCGAACCGCCCAGTGGTGGCCGTCCGTCGCTCAAGCGAATCAAATGATCCGAGCGCCGCGGCAAGAGTCGGCGGCTAAAATCTCGATCACCTCTTTCTAGCCCTTGTAGCTCAGTTGGTAGAGCAGCGGTTTTGTAAACCGAAGGTCGCGGGTTCGATTCCTGCCGGGGGCACCATTCCATCGAACCAGGTTCTCGCAAGATTGCGTGGGGTTCGCCCCAACGTTCTTGACCCTTTCGGAGCGGCGTAACAGTCATGCCGCTCTCGAAGCTAGCGGATACGTCTCGTATCAGCTCGATTGAACCTTGATTCTGATTGCAGTAACCTGCCATTCCCGACCCTTGAGTGCATCCTCCAGCCGGGGCTGAAGCTGGCGCAGTTTGGCGGCGACCGACGCGTTTGCAACGAGCAACGACCAGCCTTCGCTGTCCACGGGGCCGGGTTTCACATGAGCGGCCAAAGCCGCCGGCAAGACGTGGCGGACAGCTTCGAAGCGTGCATTCGATTCACGCATCAGCTGCTGGAGTCGAGCAAGCGGGGCGCTGCGATCAAGCGCCTGTTCTATACGCAGGGCGTTGGGGGTGACCGGGGGTTGCTTCGGGTTCACCGCAAGGAGTTTAACGATGCAGATCATCATCACGCACGGCAGCTCGGCGCGCACCCGCGTGTTGCACTTCAATCGGCTGCAATTGGGCGGCCTGATTGCGGGGCTCGTCATCATGCTGCTGCTGCTGTCCGGCACGGTCTACCACGTGGTCTTTCTGAAAGCGGCGCGTGAGGGCTGGCCGGTGGTCAGCCAGATCGTGCGTCTGCTGGTCCGGGATGAATTTGCCCAGCGCGACCGTTTCATGCGCGAGAACCTCGACGCCATGGCGCAGAAGGTGGGCGAGATGCAGGCCAAGCTCATCAAGCTGGAAGCCATCGGCGAGCGTGTTTCCGGGCTCGCGGGGGTGAAACCCGATGAGCTCAAGCAAATCGCGCCGGCGGCCATCCGCGGCGGGCAGGGCGGTCCCTTCGTCCCGGCCGGCACGCCGTCGTTCGACCAGCTCAACGGCATGGTCTCTTCACTGGATGAAGCCGCAGAGCAAAGCACGGACCTCTTCACGATGATCGAGTCGCGCCTGTTCGAGAGGCGCCTGGCCGCCTTGATGGTGCCCAACAGCCAGCCGATCAGCGGGCCGGTGGGGTCGGGCTTCGGCTTCCGCACCGACCCGTTCACCGGTCGGGCTGCCTTGCACACGGGTCTGGATTTCGCCTCCGAAGTCGGCTCGCCCATCATGGCCGCAGCGGGTGGCGTGGTTCGTTCAACGGACTTCCACCCCGCCTACGGCAATCTGCTGGAAATCGACCATGGGAACGGCCTGGTCACACGCTATGCCCACACCTCAAAGATCCTCGTCAAGGCCGGTGACCTGGTGAAGCGGGGGCAGGTGGTCGCGCTGGTCGGGACGACCGGCCGTTCAACCGGCCCGCACCTGCACTTCGAGGTGATGGTCGAAGGGGTGCTCCAAGACCCTGCCAAGTTCCTTGCGGGGAAGGGATCGGCCGGCGTTCGCACCGCGGCGACACCTGCTCTGAACACCCCTGCCAACCCGCCCTGAGCGCCCTCCGGGGGATGGGCCCCCGGTGCTAAGATTCGCGGCTTTTCCCGCGGTAACAACGGCCTCGCCTTGTAAAAGGCCGAAGCGGCCCTCAGTTCCAAGGGCAGTGCCCTTTCAAAGAATTCCGACGCGGCTGGCACGTGCCAGCCGCTTTGAATTTGCCCCGCTGCTTTCCAGCCCCAATCCCTGACGCTGCATGTTGCCCAAGCTTCTCACCTCGATATTCGGTAGCCGCAACGACCGCCTGCTCAAGCAGTACCGGACCGTGGTGCAGCAGATCAATGCCCTGGAGCCGCAGTTCGAAAAACTGGACGACGCTGCGCTGCGAGGCAAGACCGACGAATTCAGGCAACGGGTCGCCCGCGGCGAATCGCTCGACGACTTGTTGCCCGAAGCGTTTGCCGTGGCCCGCGAGGGCAGCAAGCGCGCCCTCAAGATGCGCCACTTCGACGTGCAGCTCATCGGCGGCATGGCGCTGCACGACGGCAAGATCGCCGAGATGCGCACCGGTGAAGGCAAGACGCTGATGGCGACATTGCCCGTCTACCTGAACGCGCTCACCGGCAAGGGCGTCCACCTGGTCACGGTGAACGACTACCTCGCGCGCCGCGATGCCGAGTGGATGGGCAAGCTCTACAACTTCCTCGGCCTGACTGTGGGCGTGAACCTGCCGCAAATGCCGCGCGAGGAAAAGCAGGCCGCCTACGCCGCCGACGTCACCTACGGCACCAACAACGAATACGGCTTCGACTACCTGCGTGACAACATGGTCTACGAGACTGCAGACCGCGTGCAACGCGGCCTGCCGTACGCCATCGTCGACGAGGTCGACTCGATCCTGATCGACGAAGCCCGCACGCCGCTCATCATCAGCGGCCAAGCCGAAGACCACACCGAGATGTACGTGCGGATCAACGCCGTCGTGCCGCAGCTCAAGAAGCAGATCGGTGAGCTCGACCTTCGCACTGGCGAAGGCGTGATCGACCCGGGTGACTTCACGGTCGATGAAAAGTCGCATCAGGTGTTCCTGACCGAAGACGGCCACGAGAACGCCGAGCGCATCCTGCGTGAAGCCGGCCTTCTGGTCGAAGGCGCGAGTCTCTACGACCCGCAGAACATCACGCTGATGCATCACGTGTACGCCGCCTTGCGTGCGCGCCACCTCTACAACCGCGACCAGCATTACGTGGTGCAGGACGGCGAAGTCATCATCGTCGACGAGTTCACTGGCCGCCTGATGACGGGCCGCCGCTGGTCCGATGGCTTGCACCAAGCGGTGGAAGCCAAGGAAGGCGTGCAGATCCAGAGCGAGAACCAGACGCTCGCCTCGATCACCTTCCAGAACTACTTCCGCATGTACGGCAAGCTGTCGGGCATGACCGGCACGGCCGATACCGAGGCCTACGAGTTCCAGGAGATCTATGGCCTGGAAACCGTCGTCATCCCGCCGAACAAGCCGACCGCCCGCAAGGACGAACTCGACCTGGTCTACAAGACCGACAAGGAAAAGTTCGACGCCGTCATCCAGGACATCCGCAGCTGCCACGAGCGTGGCCAGCCGGTGCTCGTGGGCACGACCTCGATCGAGAACTCGGAGCTCATCTCCGAAAAGCTGAAGAAAGCCAACCTGCCGCATGCCGTGCTGAACGCCAAGCAGCACGCGAAGGAAGCCGAGATCGTCGCGCAAGCCGGTCGGCCGGGTGTGATCACCATCGCCACCAACATGGCCGGTCGCGGGACCGACATCGTGCTGGGCGGCAATGTGGAAAACCAGATCAAGCTCATCGAGGCCGATGAGTCGCTCTCCGAGACAGAGAAGGCGCTTCGCGCCGACAAGCTCCGCAGCGAATGGCAGGGTCTGCACGAGCAGGTGAAGGCAGCTGGTGGCCTGCGCATCATTGCCACCGAGCGGCACGAGTCGCGCCGCATCGACAACCAGCTGCGCGGCCGCTCCGGCCGCCAGGGCGACCCGGGTTCGTCGCGCTTCTACCTGTCGCTCGAAGACTCGCTGATGCGCATCTTCGCCGGCGACCGTGTGCGCGCCATCATGGACCGGCTGAAGATGCCCGAGGGCGAGGCCATCGAGGCGGGCATCGTCACCCGCAGCATCGAAGGCGCGCAGCGCAAGGTTGAGGCGCGCAACTTCGACATGCGCAAGCAGCTGCTCGAATACGACGACGTGGCGAATGACCAGCGCAAGGTCATCTACCAGCAGCGTAACGAGATCCTCGAGGCGGAGAGCCTCACTGCACAGATTGCCAGCCTGCGCGAAAGCACGCTGACCGACGTGGTGCGCACCTATGTGCCCGCCGAAAGCGTCGAAGAGCAGTGGGACCTGGCCGGACTCGAGAAGACGCTGCGCGAAGAATGGCAGCTCGATCTGCCCATCAAGGCCCACGTCGAGAAGAGCAGCGCGATCACCGATGAAGACATCCTCGAGATGGTCGTCAAGGCTGGCAACGATGCCTTCACTGAAAAGCTGGAGCGCGTGGGTGCCGAGCAGTTCACGCCCTTTGAACGCATGATCCTGCTGCAGTCGATCGACCAGCACTGGCGCGAGCACCTCGCGGCGCTGGACTATCTGCGCCAGGGCATCCATCTGCGCGGCTACGCGCAGAAGAATCCGAAGCAGGAATACAAGCGCGAAGCTTTCGAGCTCTTCAGCCAGCTGCTCGATGTGGTGAAGATGGACGTCACCCGCATCCTGATGACGGTGAAGATCCAGACACAGGAGCAGATGGCCGAGGCGGCCGAGGCGATCGAAGAGCGGGCCGAAGCCATCAGCAACGTCACCTACACCCACCCTAGTGATGACGGCAGCGTGGTGCAGGAAACCGATGCCGCTACGGTGGCCGCCGAGTTGCCCAAGGTCGGTCGCAACGACCCCTGCCCGTGCGGCAGCGGCAAGAAATACAAGCAGTGCCACGGCAGGCTGGCTTGAGCTGGTTCTGACCTCGGGTTGACCATCTAAAACGGAGCCTGCGGGCTCCGTTTTTTCTTGGGGTTTCGGGTCGAGGTGTCATGGTCCGTTTCTACAATCGGCGCCTGCCACGATCCAACCGAGAGACGACCATGCCTGTCAATCTGCAAACGCCCGACCCCAAAGACCTGCATGCCGTGCCGGGTGTGAAGCTGGGCATTGCGATGGCCGGCGTGCGCAAGGCCAACCGCCGGGACTTGACGGTCATCACACTGGCCGAAGGTTCGCAGGTGGCCGGCGTGTTCACCAGCAACCGCTTCTGCGCCGCCCCGGTGCAGCTGTGCCGCAAGCACCTTGCCGCAGCCATCGGCCCGCGTGCGCTGGTCATCAACACGGGCAACGCGAACGCTGGCACGGGCGAAGACGGTTTGGTGCGCGCGTTCTCGACCTGCGTGTCGGTGGCGCAGCAGCTGAATCTGTCGCCTGAGCAGGTGCTGCCGTTCTCGACCGGCGTGATCATGGAGCCGCTGCCAACCGACCGCATTGCCGCCGGCTTGCCCGCGGCGATCGCCGACTTGAAAGAAGCCAACTGGGCGGTGGCCGCTGAAGCCATCATGACGACCGACACCTTGCCCAAGGCGGCGTCGCGCCAGATCCAGATCGGCGGCAAGACGGTCACCATCACGGGCATCAGCAAGGGCGCCGGCATGATTCGGCCCAACATGGCGACGATGCTGAGCTTCCTGGCCACCGACGCCGTGATCGCGCCGCAGCTCATGCAGGCCTTGACCACCGAGGCGGCCGACCGCTCGTTCAATCGCATCACGATCGATGGCGACACGTCGACCAACGACTCGTTCGTCGTCGTGGCCACCGGTGTGGCCGGCCACGCGCCGATTGCCCAGCTCGAGACCGGTGACGGCGCCTTGCTGAAGCAAGCGGTGATCGACGTCGCCACGCAACTGGCCCAGGCCATCGTGCGAGACGGCGAAGGTGCCACCAAGTTCATCACCGTGCAGGTCGAGGGCGGCAAGAGCGAAGCCGAGTGCAAACAGGTGGCCTATGCCATCGCCCACTCGCCGCTGGTGAAGACGGCCTTCTTCGCGAGCGACCCCAACCTCGGCCGCATCCTCGCGGCGGTGGGCTATGCCGGCATCGCCGACCTGGACCAAACGCGCATCGAGATGTTTCTCGACGACGTGCACGTGGTCACCGACGGCGGCCGCAAGGCGAGCTACCAGGAGGCCGATGGCGCGCGCGTGATGAAGCAGAGCGAGATCACCGTGCGCATCGACCTGCGCCGTGGGCCGGCCCAGGCCACCGTGTGGACCTGCGATCTCAGCGTCGACTACGTCAAGATCAACGCCGACTACAGAAGCTAGTTGCCCGTGCCCTGCGCCGGCATGAACGCGCATTCCTGACGTTTGCCGCCATCTGTTTCGCACGTGCATTCGGTGAAATTTTTCTAGGGGGTGAGCCCCCTGAGGACCTTGCCTGCGCACAGCGGCCGCTGGTAGCATGGCCGCTCGCCATTCACCACTTCATGACATGACCCACCCCCTCAACCGCCCATTGGATGCCGCTTCGCGCGGTACCGGCGGCATGGGTGCGTCGTCCCGACGCAGCATTCATCTGCCGTCGGTCTTGCAGTGCGGCGAGCGCCTTCATGGCGCAGCCCCAGGTTTTGCAGGCAGCCCACGCAAGTGGGCGTTCTGCGGTACCTGACCTCTCAGCTTCACTTCCACCGAAGTTCCGCTGAGATCTTCAGCGGAAGAACTGTTTCGTTGCTCTTCTTTCGCTGACCCGGATCCATCGATCCGCCAGGGTGCCACCCGCACCCGCGACAGAAGAAAGAGGAGACGACGATGTCGAATCGGCTCACCCGGCTGCGAAGAGCGTGGACGCAGCGGCTTGCCTTGCCGCCCAACGACCTGCTGCGCGATGCGGTCTACCGCCGTCTGTGGACCTCCATCCTCATCAGCTCGTTCGGCGGGCAGGTGACGATGCTGGCCCTGCCGCTCACCGCCGCCGTGCTGCTGCACGCGTCGCCCACACAAATGGGCTTGCTCACGGCGATGGAGATCATTCCCTTCGTGCTGTTTTCATTGCCTGCCGGCGTGTGGCTCGACCGCGTGCGCAAGCTGCCCGTCTATGTGATGGGCGAGTGCATGCTCGGCGTCATCGTGGCCAGTGTGCCGTTCGCGTGGTGGATGGGTTGGCTCTCGATGACGTGGCTGTACGTCGTGGGCTTCGTGATCGGCATCGTCTACACCGTGGCCGGCACGGCCGCGCAGATCGTGCTGACGCAGGTGGTGGCGCGTGAGCGCCTGGTTGAGGCACATGCCAAGAATGCGCTCGCCACCTCGGGCGCTGAAGTGGCCGGCCCCGGCTTCGCCGGTGCGCTGATCAAGGTCGTCGGTGCGCCTCTGGCCTTGCTGGTGGACGCGGTCCTAGTGGTCGTGTCGGCCGCCATCTTGCGCGGCATCCGCGTGCAGGAAGACCAACGCTCGCGCAAGAACACGCACTTCTGGCGCGACCTGCGGACCGGCGTGCGCTTCGTGTTCAGCACGCCGCTGCTGGTGTCGCTGGCGGTCGTGGTGGGCGCATGGCAGATGTGCCACCACGCGGCGGTGGTGGTGCAGATCCTGTTCGCGACGCGCACGCTCGGCTTGACCGAGCAGCAAGTGGGCCTGAGCTACATGGGCATGGGGCTGGGTACGGTCTTGTCGAGCGTGCTGGGCAACCGCATCAGCCGCCGTCTGGGCCCCGGGCCCTGCCTGGTGATCGGCTGCGCCATCTGCGGCTCGGGCTGGCTGTTGCTCGCGGTCGCGCCGGCCAACGCCTGGGGTGTGGCGGCGTTCGCACTGATGCTGTTCCTGTTCAGCACGGGCGCGGTGCTGGTGTTCATCAACTTCCTGGCCTTGCGCCAGGCGGTGACGCCCGAGCCGCTGCTCGGCCGCATGACGAGTGCGATGCGTTGGCTCACGCTGCTGGCCGCTGGCCCCGGCGCCTTGCTGGGCGGCTGGCTGGGCGAGCACGTGGGCCTGCGTGCGGCGCTCGGGTTTTCGGGAGTCTCGTGCCTGCTGCTGGCGCTGGTGGCATGGCGCCATCCTGCCATCCGTGGCGTGAAGGTGCTGCCCAAAGCCGAAGATGCTGACGAGTGGGTGGGCGGCGAGGCCTCGGTGCGCCCGACCACGATCATGGACGTGACGTGAGGAGCGACGTGATGGACCCGATGCTGATCGACGTTCCTGAACGCCTGCTCACCGAGCGCTTCGTTGCGCGTTGCCCTCAGCCTGGCGACGGCGCGGCGGTGAACGCAGCGGTGTGCGAAACGCTGGCCGAGCTGCGCCCCTGGATGCCCTGGGCGCAAGCCGTACCCACTTTGGACGAATCAGAGCTGCACGCCCGTCGCGCGCAAGCCAAGTTCCGCCTGCGCGAAGACCTGATGATGTTCATCTTCGAGCGCCTGCCCGGCGACCGCGAAGGCGCGTTGATCGGCGGCTCGGGCCTGCACCGCATGGACTGGGAGGCGCGCAGGTTCGAGATCGGCTACTGGCGCCGTGCGGGCCACGCGCAGCGCGGCATCGTCACCGAAGTAGTGACGGCACTGAACCGCCTGTGCTTCGACACGCTGGCGGCTCGCCGCGTCGAGATCCGTATGGACGCGAACAATGTCGCCAGCCGTCGCGTGGCGGAGCGGGCCGGCTTCACTTTCGAGGGTGTGCTGCGGCAAGACAACGTGACGCCGGCCGGCGAGCCGCGCGACACCTGCGTGTACTCGCGCGTGCGGGGCGTCGAAGAAGCTCAGGCCTGAACGGTCGACCCGGGTGAGAGGCGGTCGACGGCGTCGGTGATGACCCCGTCGATGCCCGCGGCGAGCAGCCGCTGCGCATCGGCCGTCTCGTTCACCGTGTAGCAGAGCGAGCGCATGCCGGCGGCGTGGATCTGTGCGATGACATCGGCGTCGAGCAGCTTGTGGTTGGCAACCACGGCCACGCAGGCAAGGTTCCGGGCTTCGTCGAGCCAGCCGTTTCGCAGGTCGTCGAGCAGCAATGCGCGCGGCAGGGTCGGCACGGTGGCTTGCGCTGCTGCCAGGGCGTCGGGCTGGAACGAACTGAGCAATGGTTTCACGGCCACACCTGACCACAGGCGTTCGGCGTCGATGGCCACCACGCGGCCGGTCTCGATGTTCTCGCCGGGTGTCGGCTTCATTTCGATGTTGAGCGCGAAGCCATTGCGGATGCAGTAGCGCGCCACGGCATCGAGGCTCGGGATCGGTTCTCCCGCAAAAGCGCGGCTGTGCCACGCGCCAGCGTCGATGCGTGACAGCTCGCTCCAGCTGCGTTCGCCTGCCTTGCCTTGCGCGGTGGTCGTGCGTTCCAGCGTTGCGTCGTGCAGCAGAAAGGTGAGCCCGTCGGCACTCAGCTTGACGTCGCACTCGAAGGCCCGGTAGCCGTGGCTTGCGCCGACGCGAAAGGCGGCGAGCGTGTTTTCAGGTGCCAGCTTGCCGGCGCCGCGGTGGGCGATCCAAAGGGGATACGGCCAGATGCCCGTGCTCATTCCACCCGCACTCCTGTGGCCACGTCGAACCAATGCAGGTGCTGCGCCGACAACTGCAGCTGCACCGTGCTGCTGACCGCAGGGGGGGTGAGCATGCCGTCCATGCGCAATGTGAACGCGTGGCTGCCCAGCTGGCCGTGAACCAGGCGCTCGGCGCCAAGCATTTCGATCAACTCGACCTTCAGCGGCCAGCCACCCGAGCCGCCGGCCACCACGTGTTCGGGCCGCAGGCCGAGCGTGAGCTCGCCGTTGCGCGGTGCCGGCGCGGGTAGCGGCACGGTCTGCCCATCGAGCGTGAAGCTGGCGCCATTGGCCTGGCCTGTCAGCAGGTTCATCGGCGGCGAACCGATGAAGCTCGCCACGAAGGTGGTGGCCGGCCGGGCATAGACCTCGTCCGGCGTGGCGAACTGCTCCATGCGGCCCGCGTTCATCACGATCATGCGTTGCGCGAGCGTCATCGCCTCGACCTGGTCGTGCGTGACGAACAGCGATGTCACGCCCAGCTCGGCGTGCAGCTTGCGGATCTCGATGCGCGTCTGCCCGCGCAGTTTTGCGTCCAGGTTGGAGAGCGGCTCGTCAAACAAAAAGACCTGCGGCTGACGCACGATGGCACGGCCCATGGCCACGCGCTGGCGTTGGCCACCCGACAGCTCGCGCGGCTTGCGTTGCAGCAGTGGGCCGAGTTGCAGGATGCCCGCGGCTTTGTCCACGCGCGTCTTGATCTCTGCTTCCGGCACCTTGGCGATCTTCAGGCCGTAGGCCATGTTGTCGAACACGCTCATGTGCGGATAAAGCGCGTAGTTCTGGAACACCATCGCGATGTCGCGCTCCGACGGTTCGACGTCGTTGACGACACGCCCACCGATGGCGATATCGCCACCGGAGATCTCTTCCAGCCCGGCCACCATGCGCAGCAGCGTGCTCTTGCCGCAGCCCGAAGGGCCGACGATGACGATGAACTCGCCATCGGCAATCTCCGCGCTGACGCCATGGATGACCTGATTCGCCTTCGGGCCGATGCCGTAGCGCTTGACGACGTCTTTGAGAGTGATGGATGCCATGTTGGTTTCTATTTTTCGGTGTCCACGAGGCCTTTGACGAACCAGCGCTGCATCAGCACGACCACGATGGCTGGCGGCAGCATCGCCATGATGGCGGTGGCCATCACGATGTTCCACTCGTTGCCTGAGTCGCCGCCGGCAATCATCATGCGGATACCGACGACCACCGGGTACATCTGCTCGCCGGTGGTGGCGATCAATGGCCACAAATACTGGTTCCAGCCGTAGATGAACTGGATGACGAACAGCGCCGCGACCGACGTCTTCGACAGCGGCAGCAAGATGTCCTTGAAGAAACGCATCGGCCCGGCGCCGTCGATGCGGGCGGCTTCGACCAGTTCGTCAGGCACTGTCAGGAAGAACTGGCGGAAAAGGAAGGTTGCCGTGGCCGAGGCGATCAGCGGGACGGTGAGGCCGGCGTACGTGTTCAGCATGCCGAGGTCGGACACCACTTTGTAGGTCGGGCTGATGCGCACCTCGACCGGTAGCATCAGCGTGACGAATATCGCCCAGAACACCAGCCCGCGGAACGGAAAGCGGAAGTAGACCAGCGCGAACGCCGACAGCAGCGAGATCGCGATCTTGCCGAAGGTGATCACCAGCGCGGTGACCAGACTCACCCACATCATGCGGGCGACCGGCGCGTTGGAGCCGGCACCGCCGCCGTGGCCGTTCAGCGCCGCGATGTAGTTCTCCCAGAAGTGCCCGCCGGGCGACATCGGCATCGGCACCTGCAGGATGGCCTGTGAGGTGTGCGTGGACGCGATGAACGCGATGTACAGCGGGAACGCGACGATCAGCACGCCGAGGATCATCACGGCGTGGGCGAAGATGCCCAGGGTGGTGCGGCGCTCGACCATCAGTAGTTCACTTTCTTTTCCACGAACTTGAACTGCAGCACGGTGAGCGTGATGACGATCAGCATCAGGACGGTCGACTGCGCTGCAGAACCACCGAGGTCGCCGCCCTTGAAGCCATCTTGATAGACCTTGTAGACCAGGATCGCCGTGTCGCGGCCCGGGCCGCCGTGGGTGGTGGCGTCGATGATCGCGAAGGTGTCGAAGAAGGCGTACACCATGTTGATCACGAGCAGGAAGAAGGTGGTCGGTGATAGCAGCGGGAACTGGATCGTCCAGAAGCGCCGCCACGGCCGCGCGCCGTCGATGGCCGCGGCTTCGATCAGCGATTTCGGGATCGACTGCAGGCCGGCAAGGAAGAACAGGAAGTTGTACGAGATCTGCTTCCAGACTGCGGCGGTGACGATCATCGTCATGGCATGCGTGCTGTCGAGCAGGTGGTTCCACTGGAAGCCGAAGAAGCGATCCAGCCCGAAAGCCACCACGCCGATCGACGGCGAGAACATGAACACCCACAGCACGCCGGTCACCACCGGTGCCACCGCGTAGGGAATGATCAGCATCGTCTTGTAGAACAACGCGCCTCGCACCACGCGGTCGGCGAAGATGGCCAACATCAGCGACAACGAGATGCCCAGCACCGCCACCAGCAGCGAGAACACAGCGGTGACTTGAAACGATTCGAGGTACGCGGAGTCGTTGAACAGTGTCTTGAAGTTGTCGAGACCGACCCACTCGGTCGACAACCCGAAGCTGTCTTGCACCTGCATCGATTGAAGCAGTGCCTGCGCTGCGGGCCAGAAAAAGAAGACCGCACAGATCGCGAGCTGGGGTGCCACCAGCATCCACGGCAGGACCTGTGAGTCGAAGCGAACGCGCTTTTCCATGGGGGTTCAGAAAGAGTAAGGCGGCCGGGGTGGCCGCCTTCGTGAAGCGACCGCGGTGCGCATTGTGCAGCGTCGCGGCGTTGTTCAGATCAGGGCGCGGGCGCCTTGTTCTGCTTTTCGAAACGTTCCAACTGTTCATTGCCGCGTTTCACCGCGTCATTGAGCGCTGTCTTCGCGTCTTTCTTGCCGGCCCAGATCTGCTCGGTTTCTTCGTCGATGATGGTGCGGATCTGCACGAAGTTGCCCAGGCGGATGCCGCGCGACTTGTCGGTCGTCTTGCGGATCATCTGCGTCACAGCCACGTCGGTACCGGGCTTCTCGGTGTAGAAGCCAGACTTCTCCGTCAGCTGGTAAGCGGCCGTGGTGATGGGCAAATAGCCTGTCCGCTTGTGGCTGGCCGATTGAACGTCGGGGCTGGACAGGAACTTAAAGAACTCGGCCACACCCTTGTATTCGGCCGGCTTCTTGCCTGACATCACCCACAGGCTGGCACCGCCGATGGCGGTGTTCTGCGGCGCGCCCGGCACGTCGGGGTAATAGGGCAGGGCTGCAAGGCCGTAGGCGAACTTGGCACCCTTGCTGACGTCTGCGTACGAACCGGACGAGCCGGTCAACATGGCGCATTCGCCCGACACGAACGACGGCACGGCCACGCTGGCGCGGCCCTTGTAGACGAACAGGCCCTGCTTGGACATGTTGGCCAGGTTGTCGAAGTGACGCAGATGCAGTGGCGAGTTGAAAGCCAGGCGCGCGCTCGGGCCGCCAAAGCCGTTGTTCTGCGTCGCGAACAGCGTGTTGTGCCAGGTCGAGAAGCTTTCCAGGTGCACCCAGCTCATCCAGCTGGTGGTGTAGGGGCACTTGCTGCCGCTGGCCTTGAGCTTGGCGGCTGCAGCAACCACTTCAGGCCATGTGGTTGGGGCCTTGTTCGGGTCCAGGCCGGCGGCCTTGAAGGCGTCCTTGTTGTAGTAGAAGATCGTCGTAGAGCTGTTGAACGGGAAGGACAGCATCTCGCCGTTCGGCGCCGTGTAATAGCCCGATACGGCCGGCACGTAGGCCTTCGGGTCGAAGCTCACGCCGCTCTGCTTCATCACTTCGCCGACGGGCTTGATGGCACCCTTGGCCGACATCATCGTCGCGGTGCCCACCTCGAACACCTGCAGGATGTGCGGCGCGTTGCCTGCGCGAAAGGCGGCGACGGCGGCAGTCATCGACTCGTCGTAGTTGCCCTTGAAGGTGGGCACGATCTTGTAGTCCTTCTGGCTCTCATTGAATTGCTTGGCGAGGTCGTTGACCCATTCGTTGAGGCCACCCGTCATCGAGTGCCACCATTGGACTTCGACCTGCGCATGGGCCGGGCTTGCCAGCGCCAAGGCCAGCAGGCCAGGAGCGAACGCTGCGAGTTTGATTTTCATGAACTGCTCCGTGAGAGGGTTTGCGGATTGGCTTTTGACCAGCCCGCCAGTTTGCGGCAAGTTTGTGACACGGGCGTTTATGTCGCGGATGAGCGTCGGCAGCAACGGGGATAACCCGCCGACCCAGCCGTATGCCCGTTCCCGGGCGTCGCGCAGGGGTGCTGCGTTACCATTCGCTTCCAAGTGCAGTAGCAGGCGCGCGCGTCGCCTGGACCCCATGAACGCACCCGTTTTGCTGAACCAGATTACCGCTGCGTCCGACGCTGCGCACAACGCGCCCCGGCTGCGCGAGATTCCCTACAACTACACCTCGTTCTCCGACCGCGAGATCGTGATCCGCCTGCTCGGCGCTCGTGCGTGGGAGCTGCTGAACCGCTTGCGTGAAGAGCGCCAGACCGGCCGTTCGGCGCGCATGTTGTACGAGGTGCTGGGCGACATCTGGGTCGTGCAGCGCAACCCCTATCTGCAAGACGACCTGCTTGACAACCCGCGTCGGCGCAAGTTGCTGATCGAGGCCCTGAACCACCGCCTGGGCGAGGTGCAGGCTCGCCGCTCGCCCACCGGCGACGGCACGCGTGACGCCTTTGTCGGCGAGCTGTTGCAGGCCGCCGACGCCGCGGTGAGGTCGTTCGCCAACCAGTTCGAACGCATGGCCGAGCTGCGCCGCCGCACGACCAAGGTGCTGGGCCGCCATACCGCCAAAGACAACATCAAGTTCGACGGCCTGTCGCGCGTCTCTCACGTGACGGATGCGACCGACTGGCGCGTCGAGTACCCCTTCGTCGTGCTGACGCCCGACACCGAGGCCGAGATGGCGGCACTGGTCAAGCACTGCATCGAGCTCGACCTGACCATCATCCCGCGAGGGGGCGGCACCGGCTACACCGGCGGCGCCATTCCGCTCACCTGGAACAGCGCGGTCATCAACACCGAGAAGCTCGAGGCGATGACCGAGGTGGAGCACGTGCGCCTGCCCGGCATGGACCGCGACGTGGCCACCATCTGGACAGAAGCCGGCGTCGTCACGCAGCGCGTGGCCGATGCGGCCGAGCGCGCGGGCTTCGTCTTCGCCGTCGACCCCACATCGGCCGAGGCCTCGTGCATCGGCGGCAACATCGCGATGAACGCCGGCGGCAAGAAGGCGGTGCTGTGGGGCACGGCGCTCGACAACCTGGCCTCGTGGCGCATGGTCACACCTGAAGCCAAGTGGCTCGAGGTGACGCGTCTCAGCCACAACATGGGCAAGATCCACGACGTCGACGTGGCGAGCTTCGAACTGAAGTATTTCGACGCGTCGGGCAAGGTGCTGGAGCGCACAGAGCAGCTCGACGTCCCCGGCCGCATTTTCCGCAAGGAAGGCCTGGGCAAGGACGTCACCGACAAGTTCCTCGCCGGCCTGCCCGGCATCCAGAAAGAAGGCTGCGACGGCCTCATCACCAGCGCCCGCTGGGTCGTGCACAAAATGCCGGCGCACACGCGCACGGTGTGCCTCGAATTCTTCGGCAATGCGCACGATGCGGTGCCGTCGATCGTCGAGATCAAGGACTTCATGTTCGCCGAGGTGAAGGCGGGTGGCGCCATCCTCGCCGGCCTGGAACACCTGGACGACCGTTACCTGAAGGCGGTGGGCTACGCCACCAAGAGCAAGCGCGGCGGCCTGCCAAAGATGGTGCTAGTGGGCGATATCGCCGGCGACGACCCGGACGTGGTGGCGCGTGCCACCAGTGAGGTGGTGCGCATTGCGAACAGCCGCGCCGGCGAAGGCTTCATCGCGGTAAGTGCCGATGCGCGCAAGAAGTTCTGGCTCGACCGCAAGCGCACGGCCGCCATCAGCAAGCACACCAATGCCTTCAAGGTGAACGAAGACGTGGTGATCCCGCTGCCACGCATGGGCGAGTACACCAACGGCATCGAGCGCATCAACATCGAGCTGAGCCTTCGCAACAAGCTGGCGCTGGTCGATGCGCTGGAGGCCTTCTTCGAGAAGGGCAACTTGCCGCTCGGCAAGAGCGACGATGCTGGCGAGATCGCCTCTGCCGAGCTGCTGGAAGACCGCGTGCAGCAGGCCCTGGCGCTGCTGCGCGACGTGCGCTCGCTGTGGCAGCTGTGGCTGCACGACCTCGATGCGGTGGACGCGCAGACGGGCCGCAGCTACTTCGTCGCACTGCAGGACCACACCCTGCGCGCGTCGTGGAAGACGCAGCTCCGCACGCCGCTGCAAGACATCTTTGCCGGCTCGGCGCTGAAGCCCATCGTCGACGAATGCGTTCGCATCCACAAGGAGGTGCTGCGCGGCCGCGTGTGGGTGGCGCTGCACATGCATGCCGGTGACGGCAACGTGCACACCAACATCCCCGTCAACAGCGACAACTACGAGATGCTGCAGACGGCGCACGAGGCCGTGGCGCGGATCATGAAGCTTGCGCGCAGCCTGGACGGGGTCATCTCGGGCGAACACGGCATCGGCATCACCAAGCTCGAGTTCCTGACCGACGACGAGATGGCCGCGTTCACCGACTACAAGCAGCGCGTCGACCCGAAGGGCCACTTCAACAAGGGCAAGCTGCTGCGCAACTTCTCGTTCGAAGGGCTGGCGCTGAAGGCCGACCTGACCAATGCCTACACGCCGAGCTTCGGCCTGATGGGGCACGAGTCGCTGATCATGCAGCAGAGCGACATCGGCGACATCGCCAACTCGATGAAGGACTGCCTGCGCTGCGGCAAGTGCAAGCCGGTCTGCGCAACGCACGTGCCGCGCGC
>Ga0307515_10003486_pt1 | contig 33054 bp, 14 predicted proteins | sample 17_EM_MG_FD_194513 | JGI IMG/M metagenome (GOLD analysis project Ga0307515, IMG submission 194513) | Populus trichocarpa ectomycorrhiza microbial communities from riparian zone in the Pacific Northwest, United States - 17_EM | ecosystem: Host-associated > Plants > Roots > Unclassified | place... | reverse complement strand
TTGTCTCTATCGATTTTATTTTTTTAATATTGATCTTATTGAGAATTTAGCTTTGTAATTTTTTTTCTTTAGAACACTGTGAATTATTGCAATGTTTTCCCATGTGATTTTTTAATGATTTTTTTTTAAAATTATCTTTGTCGATTGTTTTTTGAATATTGAGTTGGTTAAGAATTATAATTACAATAAAGCTAAATCATATTGGAAAAACATTGTAGCTTTTCTCACGAAACACTGTGAATTGTTACAGAATTTCTTTAAATGGTTTTTTTTTTATAATTTTTTCTGAAATTATCTTTGTCAATTTTATTGAAAAAAATACTATAATTTTCCTCATAAAATATTGTCAATTGCTATAACATTTTTCCTATAAGTTTTTTTCCCTTTCAAAATTATTTTTTTTGTTTTTTTTAATATTAAATTAATAGAGAATTTAACTTCTAATTTTTTTTTAACTTTTTATTAATATAAAAAATAAATTATATAGTGAAAACAATATATCTTACCTCACAAAACACAAAACACCGTGAATTATTAAACTAATTACCTTTCAACTCTAATATTTCAACCATTTTCTTTTTATCCTGGCATCACAGCACCTGTAACTTGCTTTGGACAAAAAAGAATTTATCCACAACATGGCAGGCATCTGCTAGTGCAACATCCAAACACGCTCGGCCATAATGAGTGATGTCAGTCCCCACAACATGCTCACATCTACTTCTCATACCGTAACTAAAATTCATTCGCTTCAGAAAGTTATATACCACCGGACCACCATCGTGGTACTGTTATACATCCCTCTACCATGGGAAGAACGTTTCTTTTAGCCAACCCAGAATTTGAGGAAACCTTAGTTTTATCATGTATAGCGAGGGAAACTGGTTTGAATTTAAACAGTACACTCAAATTACATAATTAGTATTATGTTGTGTTGTTAAACAGTAACTTACGATCAGATTAAAAGGCATAAAGATGATTGGAAAGCTTCTTCCACTGAAGACATCTCCTATCATCTTCGAGATGATGGCTTCTGCTCTCTACATTACTCGATTATCTGCTGAAATAAAGAAAAGACCACTTTCAGAATTTCATTCTTTTGGCAGGACCTTGATCAATGATCGGATCAACAGAAGGAAGTTGTGGCTCTCCTCCTTGTTGGGTTTCGGGGCCTTTCTCTTCTTCTGTAGTTGGTTGGGGTACATAGCCTTCAGGAAAAGATGGTGGTGGAGGGGCTGGTGGTAACTGCAAAGAAAATAAAAGGAAAGAAAGAAATCATCAATTGGTATCTAATATCATTTCACAACCCTCAGATCTGGTGCTAAAGTAAGCAATGATGGGGTGATTGGACAAGGAAGTAAACAACAAATAACAACAAGAACGCCATGAAAATAAAAGCTTTATAAGCATACATTTTTCATCATTATGGATGCAATAATTGTCAAGGCCAAATCATCACAAAGAATCATGACTGTACATAAAGCCATGATGTGCTAACTTTTAACAATAATGGACATTTTCTTGTCCTATACTTGTATTATCTTTTATTACAGGACCACACATTTTGGTCAGATATGTCAAAAGTTACCTTGCGCTGTAAGGAGGCAAGAATATGATCTATTCGCTTAACTTCCTTGAAGTCAATTACTTCCTTACCAGTCTTTGATTCAGAAGCAGCGCCCTCATTTTCAGAATCAACTGCATCAGAAATCACATAAGAATTAAAATAATGAACTCGAACATGATAATGATGTCAAAGAAGGGCCACAATAATACCTATTACACAAGAGCACACACAAAAAATAGGAATAGCTTTCTGTTCAGCACTATCACCCTTGGAGTTAGGCTTGGAGTTAGGGGTGCCAATAGACCAAGGCCAAAAAAAGAAGTTCATATGGAATTCCAGTCAGTATTGGGAAACGCAGTAGACAACACTTGTAATAAAAAAATTCTATCATCTCCCATTGTCTAGAGAGCATTACGGATACAAAGGTATGGGTTGACTTTTCATGCACCATGCAAAAAACTCTAAATGAAAATGCAGGTTGAAATGACCAGTATTACAGGTTGTTTTGCAGGAAAAGGTTATGCATCTACACTGCTTTAGAAATTGGTTAAAATTGATGTGGAATATGAATTTAGGATATATAAGCTGTGTTATAAGAAAAATATCAACCTTTAGTGAACAATCTGCAAATTAGTTAATCAATCATCCAGCAAATTGGAATATTTAGTGAACAATGTCAAGTGTCATGAGAAAATACTACCATGGTAACTAAAATTGATAGGAAAATGGGAAATGGCAACCAATTTTGCAAACCAAACTGACTAGATATAATGCTACAAAAAACAGAGCCATCTCATAGAAAATGCTACTTCAAATACATAACTCATTTATTCATGTGAAAACCCCACAAATTATTCAGATGGAAATCATCAAATCTGATAATGTGAAATATCAACACTGAAACTTCATTTTGAAACAAACAAAACAAAGCTGTCAATTACTTGGAAAAAAAAAACCCTCCAAAAGACAACCCAGGGATGCATTTCATTCAAACTGAAAACATGATATATAACCTTCAATAACAAAACTAATCTGATCACTACGAGATAAAAGAGAAAAGGTGAGTAGTAGTGCAATACCGTATCCAATCTTCTCCAACTTTGATGCAGCAGTACCAAAAGCCTTTGATATATAATACAAAGCCCGTCCCTGCCATATGGGTACAATTACTTAAGACTAAGTGCGTTTTGGGAATGTGGTAGAGATTACATTTCAAAGTATTTTTTATTTGGAAATGTATCAAAATAATATTTTATTATTATTTTTTGAAATTCGTTTTTGATATCAGCGCTTCAAAACAAAAAAAAAATTAAAGCTAAAAAAATTTTCAATTTTTTTCAAAAACGTGATCCAACCGCAATCCCAAACACTCTCCGGGATTATGTTGTGTAAACAACAACATTGTATCATCTTGCTACATTATATCATCCAACCATTAATACTTTAATCATTTGCCGAGAGTACAATCTATGAATATGCTTTCCAGCCAAACTTGGATCACAAAGAATAACATTATCTATACATCCTACATCAGATTCTATTTCATTTTAACACTTCCTCCCTGAATGTGCTACTTGGGATGCAATGAATTTAACTCTAAACTTCTTTGTACCAAAAAGACTCGCCTTTTCTTTCAAGAAATTATTCCTATAACCATGTTTAATATGCAAATCCTATTAAAATCAATCATGAATGAGCTAATGGTAGTGTTATTGTGGGCAAATCACAAACACCCAAAAGAAAACTAACACAAAAAGACTCACAACTCGAGCTGCAAACACACTGCAAAGCTGTGGTGCTTGGTATATTGACCCATCCAACACATAATAAGTCAACATTGGGGTAACTTTCTCTGCACTATCCCTCTTCTGTTTTCGAAAAACAAACAAATGTGGCTCCATCACTTCACTCAACATATACTCTGTGCCTGTCATCTTCCTTACAAAAAAAAAAGAAGCAAGTTCATTCCTCCAAATTTGCAAATTCTACATGAAAATCAACGATACCCAATTGAATTATAAGTACTTACAATAAGTGGGAGAGATCAAGGGGGTGAATGGATTGCGACCGAAGCTGCTCGTTATTACAAGTCCAATCATAGAAAGGGGACAAAGCAAAGTAATCAAAGACTAAGTTTCGATCGAGAGGATATGTGTTTAGCCAAAGCTGGTCCCTAAAGCATATCCCTGTCATGTCTGTTCCTGGTGGCTGCTGCGGCGGTGTTGGCCCCATTGGAGGAGGATTTGCTTCGAAGTTGGTTGGGAGTTGTGGTAGTACAGGTGGTGTTGCCATTTTGAGGGGGAAAGAAAGCAGAGAGACCAACTAGTAAAATAAATAAAATTAGTTTACTTCAATATCTGACACCCACATATATAGCTAAATTTTAAATTTATTCTAAAATAGCTTTATTTACTTAAAAAAATAAAAGTATTGTGACCCAACAGAACTTATTTATATTAGTATTGAACAACTTTATTTAGTCATGTATAAAATTTTTATTTATCATGGCTTACCCATTCTTTTACATTTAAAAAAAATTATAAAAAATTTATTTTCATGAATTAACCTATGATTTAAAACCTTCATGGAATATTCCCTTCTATATTAGACCAACTTTGCTCAAATTATGCATTGGCTGTATAGTCATGTGAGTGCGAATTCACTAACAGTATAGTACTATCTTACTTGAAGGGGACAAAATTATTGGCATTTCCGTTCTAAATTACATCTTTTTTTCAATTCAAGTTTTAGAACCCGTTTGGGAGTGCTGCAACCACTACTTTTGGGTGCTTTTTAAAAGTGTGTTTACTTTGAGAAAACATCAAATTGATGCTTTTCTTTTTAATGTTTTTCGTGATTTTGACTAGCTGATATCAAAAATGAAAAAAAAATCATTTTGATGCATTTTCAAGTGAAAAACACTGGTGACATGCACTTAATATATGTGAATCTGGAAGTACCAACAATACAAGTATGAAACTTAGATTAAAGATGTATGAGATCATTTTTAACATTACTAAGTACCAATAATATTTTGTTCTTACAGTTGAAAAAATATGTGTGATCTTTTCAATGCACCCACAACATTGGATACAGTGAGATCCCACAATCATGCACAGGCAAACCAAAAATCAAGCAAGATCCTTCTATTTTTACATTTGATATCAAATCCTCTATGTAAATTGAATCAAATCAATCCCTTTATTGAAACTAAAACTAAAGGTATTGATTTGATCCAATATATTCAAGACGGATATTAACTGTACAAATTATATGCAGCATAGTAAATGGCCTCTTACTTGAAAAAAAAAAAAAAAACTTAAATTCCTTCTTTCCTTTCAGCATTAGAAAACATTATTTAAGGCTTAACATGTAAAGAGACGAAAACTAAAAAAGATGTGATTTTACAAAAACCTGAAATCAAATCAATTCATAATAGTTGTTATAACTCCCAAACAATTATCTTGTTTTTTTTAAGAATATAAAGAACGGATATGTTACAGAAAATGCGAAAAATTTGTTAAATAAAGGAGAAAATAGAATTAAATAACTCGGTCCTAGGAAAATGATAATAAAAAAAAACAAAACGTCTTCTTCCTCGACTACACTACTACGATGCGTTACTAATACGTCAAGCCCAAGAGGGAAATCATGAAATACGAATAGAAATTGGCTCTGTTTCCTCTAATTTTCTTCTACGCAACCAAACAGAAGGCAATTTAAAGAAAAAAAAAAGTAGGGAGAAAGTACCGTACAGAATTGGATCGCTCAACGAAATCGTCCCACGAAGTTACCTAAGCCAGTAAGAAACAAATTGAGAGAGAATTGCTTGATTTTTCACGAATGGGGAACTGCCGTCGACACTGACTAGGTGAAGCTTGAAGAAGAAGGGGGCAGAGAGAGAGATTTTGCTGGGTTTTTAGGGGTGGGCTTTTTGTTGTTTTTTTTAAAAAAACAATTCATACTTATATTTAGGCCCGGCTTACGAGCCAATCGAGTCTTGCCATGTAAACAGAAGGAAAAGGTACGGGACCGGGGCTTCTTAATATAGGAACGACGTCATTTTATTACGGCGGCTTCCCACTAAAACGGCATCATCTCTCACGGTTGAAAGGAACGATTTTCAAATTGCTCAAAATGTTCTTCGAACATTCAATTTTCAATGACTTTGATCATTCTTTTCTTTATACAAGAAAGTAAGAAAAAATCCATCCATTTATTTCATTATCAAATGGTCTCCTCACTTGTTGTAGTGTTTGTTACTTGCTCCACTGGAACACCACGAGGCTGCATAAAAAATGGAACTTAGCAGAGAAAATATATCATTGACGAAGAAGAAGCAGCCTCCGTAGTTGCTGTTAAAGTAGAAGGACAGGATGATTCAAGAGAAGATGATCAAGGCAAAGGCACTTGGAAACACGCAGCAGCGTTCCCTGCTGCTTATGCTCCCTCGCTCAGTACCTACCTTTTGCTCTCGCTTCTCCAGGTTAAATTTCTTCTACCTGAGAATATGTCTAGAAGAGAAAAACAATGATCCGATGAAACCCGGATCCTATCCCATACCATGAAATCGGGTTTTAAAACTATGCTGCTCCCTGGATGGGTAAAAATCACATTTCAAAAAAATAAAACAGTCATTTATACGGATCTAGCCCATGCATGCATAAGTAATGAAAAACTTGTTTTATTCTTCTCGAAGTCATTTATATTCGATCATAACAGTCATGCATATTCGCACCCATGCAAAAGCAATGAAGAACTTGTTTTTAATCCTCCCCTCCTTTAGGTTTTCATCATCAGAAGTAGTCCATTATCTTTTTATTATCTGTTTTTATTGGCACTAAACCACCGCTATATATATAGAACGATCTGTTCCAGGTTTGATCTTCTTTCTTTTCTTTTATATAATATTTGTAAGAACCTCTTATACTTCTCCATTTGTGGTTTTGTTTGCTTGCAATAACCTAGATTTTGCGTATACTAATAGGTTCTTGAAACGCCATCAGCTTAATGAACAAATATAAGAATTTAATTTGCCAACTGGAGATTGATATCATTATTCCTATATATATACTCTTGGAGTTTTTAATACATACGCTTAATAATAAAGTAATGGCAACACGTATTAATACTAAAATATTCATAATAATTAATGATTTTTGGTATATAGATTTTTGGTTTTCATTTGAATGGGTTATGATTCGTTAAATTACTTATTCATTAAACATGTACTTAAATTTGAAATATCAAACCAACTCGACTTTAAGTTTGTAAGAAAAAATTAAAAAAATACTTTACTTGAAATTAATGTAATAATTTGCTTTTTTTTTCTTTTCATTAAGTATATTTATATATAGGCATAATCTATGCTTGAAGATTTCATTAAAATACAAGAAAAACACCTTAAATAAAATTATTTTAGTCTCTACGATACATGATGAAGTGAGAATAATATTAGAAAGGACGTAGGATCGGGTAATCAACTTTCGAGTAGTTCATATAAATTAATGAATTCGTGTGATAATATATTATATATTAATGAATTTTATTTGAAACCATGGATAAAAGGAAAATATACATTATGAATTTCTTTGAGTTAAGTAAATGCATTTGAAAAAACACGTATAATAACAATTACTAGCTAGTTTCGATCTTGTTTGACCATCTATGTTACTTTTCTTGCTCTACATCAACTATTTTTAAGAATTATGGACCACTCAACCGGAGATGGTGGTGAGATCAGTACTGGCAGCCCATTTTCCAGGTTATTTTTTCTCTGTTTCTTTCTTTCTTTTTAATTATTTCTTTAATAATAATAATTAAAAAAAAAACACATGATGCCATATAAACACGCTTTGAGTACCTAGCCCGTTTATTTATTTATTTTTATGCTACCATCGATTTCCAAGTTTCTTTAGAAATAATATTTCTTTTCACATAGAGATCAAAACACTCTTATTTCATTTTTTTAATTAAAATATATAGATTTTTTTATCAAAATGCATGGTTTTTTTAGTGGGAGTTCGCTAGACCTTCCTGATATGGATTTTGAATTTCCACCATTTGAACAATTCGCGGAAGTTGCATTAGGCCACTTCAATTCTCGACATCGGGTTTGTTAATTTGCCTTCCATTCTTTGTTTTCTTTTGAAGCTTTCAAACTCTAGTTTTTTGTTTTTAAAATATTATTTGAAATTTATGCCGGAAAGGTGTTCCGAAGCCATGATTCTGTGACCGACCTGCAAGGAAGGCCATTCCAGCGCGACCGTAACTGGTGTCATCTCACCTTTCATGCCCAACAAGAAGAGCATCATCCAGAGGAGTTGTTTTTCGCTGAAGTCGAAATCGACCCTGTTGATGTTATCCAGGTCAAGAACTGTGTTCTGATGTGTCCTGATTCTGGTATGCATGCATGCATGTATGCTCCCTCTGATTAATAATCTTAAGAGTAGACATAAAATCAGTTGTGGGCATAAACTATATTACTAAAAAGATTATCATACATCTATTGTTTTAATTTGTAATGCAGTTTTAGAGCAAGAATGTGAAGGTTGTCAGATAGTGGAGGGCCCGATTGTTCAGCACCCTCCACCAAGTCATGCTGTACTTGTTCACCCTGTTCACTTTTAATCTTTCTTTTCTAAGTTGTTGTTAAGTGTTTTTGTTTTTAAACTTGGAACTCAAGCTTCATGATCTTGTTATGGTGTTGCTTACGCTCCTCCTCCTAATAGTTATAATTATGTAAACTTTAACTATCTGAATCCCTCTACATTAACCATATCTCATTTGTGTTGTTAATTAGACCCCAGATGCAAATAAAAGCAATACCTTTTAATCAGTTTCGGCGCCATGCCATAGCAACTAGCAAGAGTAAAAAAAAACCAAAGAAAATGAAAAATAACCAAAGACAAAACCACACATAAAGTAGAATGTAGGTTTCTGAAGCACATCTTACTCTCAATCGTCAGTGAAATGATTCAAGTAAATTTGATTTTGACAAAGAACTGGTACCACTATGGCAAACACATCATGCATTAATCCTTCAATCCTACTATAAACAGTACGTAGGCAATGGAATGAATTGACAGGTCTCCATTTTGCATGATTTAAACAACAGCTGAATATGAATACAGGTTATTATGATTCTACAGAACTCTGAGCAGCATATTCAATGACAAAACCATAGGATCTAACTCTGAAGATCCAAGGAAAAGAACAGTAATTGCTGAAAGTGTTGAAGGCATAAGCTAAGAAATTTTTTCTTAACGCCGTGGATGGATCTTTCATCTGATCGTACACAAACACTCCCAAGTCCCATCCATTTCCCCAAATTGTCCACATCAAAGTAAAACCAATATCCATGGACCAATGTAGTAGATCAGAACCTTGCCAGGAGTTTTACAGTGTTTCAATAGCCTCACTCCAAGGGGTAGTAGCGTTTGGCTATAGTAAGCTTGTTGAGGTTTAGGTTTGCTAGAGGAAAAAAAATAGAATAGAACCTTAAGAATATTAAATTTGAGCATCCCCCAACCCCCGTGTCACACGAAGAGCAAGATTTTAACAGCAACAGACCTATACCAACATGAAATTGAGAAGACACAGGCCCTTACAACCAAGCAACAAAAGTCAGATCCACGCGAAATTCCATGATTGTTGTGAGACTAACTGCAAGGTGAATTCATATTAGTTTCCTTGACTAAAAAATGACGAGGCAACAATATCTCAATTGGATAAGGAAATGCCTTGCTTGCAACAAAGTTGAGAATGGATTTAAATGTATGTTATGTAATCAAACCAAAGGGAGTAGCCTAGCTAATTAATATATGGATTCTAGCTACAATGCTAACCAACCACAAAAAATTACCAAGCTACAATGCTAGCCATCTCTAAAACTACCTTAGTGTCTGCAGCAGCTCATATTAACAGCGACCTGTACTTTGGAATTCCTTTTCTTTTTTCCTAATTGTCCTGCCAAAAAACAGGAGACTTTCTTTGTTCTACTACGTCTTCTTCTGCTATTTTTCTTCTCAAAAAAAAAAAAGGGATATGTTTTTTTTTTTTGTTCCTTAAAAGTTAAAACCTCATGTCTTGTTATGGACTGCCAATTCCACATCACAAAGGAAGTGCCTAGAGAACGACACAAAGTCATCAGACTCATTGGACTATGATTCTCAATTAATAAAATGTATAAAAGGGCAGTGGACTATGATCTGTTGTAGAAGAGGTTTGCATAGTTAGACTTGTCCTTTGGTGTCAAGCTTCAGGAGAAGGTTTCTCAAGCAGTCAAACTGGCATATGCTAGTAATCAATAAAAAAATGGCTTGGTCCTTCACCTTCCAATATGCATTGCTAATATAGCATCTGCAAATGCATGATCATGCACTGTGGTTGAGCTTGTATATAGTTTCCATTTGCATAAGAGAAATCCAGAGTTTCCAATTAATGGGGGAATTATAAATTAAGCCCAGCCACAAAATCCCTCCTAGTCCCCTTTGCCTAACTATCTATTACACCTCTAAATGTACACATAGCTAATATATGGGTTCCACAATGCTACCAACTACAAAAGAAGACGCAACAATAGTGAGAATTACACCAGCAATCTCCCAAAGCTAGCTTAATGTCTGCAGCAGTTCATTTTAAAAGCCAACTTAACTCTGGAATTATATTTCGCTTCTGCGCTGACTAGGAGAAAAATAAAGGTACTTTCGTTGTTCTACTATATATATCTTCTTCTGTTATTATTCTGCTCAAAATCAGTAAAGAGATGTACAGAACAAACATGATTTAGTATGAGAGACATACTCTATATTTTAATATTAAATCAGAATATTATTAATAAAAAAAAATATTAATTATACTAAGAAACTGATGATTACTAATGATTTTGCTCAAAATCAACAAACTACTAATTCAAGAACCCTTCAAGCAGACCTCAAAATAACGCCATAAAATGTGAAAGTGAAAAACCATTGAAGGAAAGCAAGTCCCAGAACAATCCCATTAAAAAAAATTACTTGAATGAAAAGCAGGAGGAAATGAAGTAGAAGACAAAGTAGCAAGTACCTTGAGACTTGAGAGCATCTTTGAGGAGGGGTTCATTGGTGGGGTTGAAAAGACAAGAAACTTTAATGCTTATTTTTTTTTTCTGCTACTTGTATTCAGCCATGATGGGAACTGGGTTTCTCTTCTTAGCTTCTGCAAACTCCACTGTATGTGTACGTTTCCCTTCATTTCAGACAATATAATCAATCAGAGTTATTAGTTCTATATATTTTCATATATAACGAACCACATAGAAGAAGAAAGTGGTTTAGGGGAAAAGTTGTTACCATGTTAACAGAGACGGAGACAGCCATTTTTTTGAGCAAGCACTTTCCTTTCTCTTGTCTTTTTTTTTTTTTTTAATTAATGTTAATGTTTAGACTAATTTATATCCTAAAATTAATGATTATATACTGAAATTTATAAGAATCGAACAGTAAGATGAGTCGATGTCTTAAAACTCCAAAATTCTTATTTCTTCTGCGTACTCCTCCACTGTTTGATGTCTTAATTTCATTATCGTTTTCATCTTTGTCCCTCATCTATCAATTTCTTCACTAAATTTTGTTGTTTACCGATTGACCCATTCATGTTTCATTCATTTGTCAATCGGCTCCTTCTGACTGCCTTCCTTAAAAATTAACAAAAATTTCTTTCTTGTTATTATTAATATTTGAGATTCAATTTCCTTCCAAAAGGATCAATCATTTCCATTAATTTTTTGACATGATTAATTTTAAAAATATATCAAAAGATTGTTCTTGAAAGTTATTTCAGTTGAAAATGCATGAAAAAAGAATATGGAATATATATGAAATTTAAGAAAGATATAAAGCCAAGTTCATTTATAATTTCTTGAAAAGGCTCAACAAGAAAAGTATAAAATATTGAAACATAAAAAGCTAAACTCGGTTAAAATTAAATCAAAACAAAGGGATCTTTTGCTAGTAAAAAAAATATCAAAATCAATGAGAATATTACAAGAGAATGAATCGTGTTGCAATGTTGTCTTTGGGTTGCCGCTGAGATTTTGAGATTTTTCAATTCGTGATGTCTTTATGTTTTGGATGAAGATTAAGGGTTCATTTTTCGTTATTTACAATTTAGGACGTTGTATTTGATCTACGGCTAAAAAATAATGAAGAGTTTTTACGGGAGTAATCTTTAAATATATAAAAGAAGTAGTTTATAAGGATGTTTTGTATGTTAACAAATTAGGGAATAAATTATTAGTAAAAAAAAGGAGTGTATGTTAAAATTGAAGATGTACCAAAAAATTCAAGTGGCATGAGAATAAGTTTTATTTTAAATAATCGATTAATCTCTTGGTTCTAGTAATTAAATTTATTTTCTCATGTTAAAGTGACTGATAGTTGGTACTTTTTCCAGTTTAAAAATTCTTTAATATTTAAATAAATATCTTTTTTAGAGAAGATACAATGATAATTTAGAGAAAAATTTTAAAAATAAATATATAATGGAAAAGGGCCTAGGAAAACCAATAGCATGCAATATTTATTTTCCCAAAATTCTTTTTTCTTTCTCTAGAAATCATTTTAGATCTATAAAGCCCTATCGTCTCTTCTAAAAAAAAAAAAAGATAAGATGTCTTCTGATTGATTGTCTCTCTCAAAAAGATAAGATCTATTAAGCAAGATTATGCATTAAAAGCTTTGGGAGGCAACTTATGAGTTAATTTTTTATTAATATTTTTATTTATATCAAAAAATTCTTAAATAAAAAGGATTTGTCAAATACGCGAGACCCAGAATATTTGGGCTTGACAGTTAACCAAGCCCAAGATAATATAGATTTATTGAATATGTCAAACCCAAAGAACTTGGACATGATAATAAATTAAAATCAAAGTAACATAGATTTACTAAGCATCCAGACCCAAAGAAAAACTTCCTATCTAAGAAATTTATAATCTTATTATGTATTTCAAAAAGCCATTTGATTTTCCCATCCTATTTTCTCTTTGTAGCGAGGAATGTTCTTAATAAAATATTTCAAGGGAAACCTTATAAATGGCATAAACTAATCCATCCCGTGAGCATAGTTGTTGGATGGGGGGGTCGGTGGGCTTGTAAATCACTTAAAGCTAGCTGGTTTTTGCTGGCATATAATAAAAACCACATTAACCCTAGCTTGCTTGAATAAGATTGAATATATATATATACATTTTGTTAAACAATGCGGCAGAAAATCAGGGGCTTGATTCTTTGACAGGACAGGACTCCATCAATTCCAACCGTTCAACTGTCTTTGCATCTTATAATTTGACTGGTTTTGTGGCTCCATAATAATATCCTTACTAAAGCAACCTGTTAATTATTGCCCATCACAACTTTATTTCTTGCTGACGGATAATGCCCGTGTTAAAAATTCTTTCTATACACTCCCCCGCTTGAAAATATTTTTTTTAAAAAAATAAATTATTTTTTAATATTTAACAATATCATGAAAAATTAGTTAGAAAATATTTTTCAGAATTTGATTATGTCATAAAAAAATAAAAATCAAATCTGATAGATAAAAATCTCAATTAAAAAAATAATAAGAGAAAAATAAATAATAATAAAAATAAAAAGAATGAAGACCAAAATTTGTATGAAAATCAAATTTTAAGGGATGAAATTAAAAAATAATCAAAACAAAATATAAAACAATCAAAAGATTAAGGATCAAATCTGATATAATTAACAAATAACAATATTTTTTAGAAAGATATTTTAAAAAAATACTTTGTCAAATTTTCATTTGACTGGAAAATATTTTTTATTGACCAACTTATTTAATAGTAAACAAATACAAATAAATTTTAAAAAAAATCACTTTTTTTTAAACAAACAAATCCTTAAAAAAATTATTATATGTGTTTATCCTTGATTTTTTAACAAAAATATATATATATATATATATATATATATATATTTTTACTTCTCTATATTTTTTTCTTTCTGTGTTAAAACACGAACCAAGTTGCAGCAACATAAAAGGTTGAAAGTAGTCTCGAGACCTGTGGTACAATGCTCGAGCTGTTTAATTATTATATATCTCGAGCTCTCAACTTGACAAAGTGGCTCTCCCTATTTCACTCATGATGGTAATTAACAGACACTACTAATTACATGATTGAGTTTACCCTTTTCCCACCTAATAAACAATAATTAATGCAGCAGGTCAAAGTTTGAGAGGTAATTATTAATTAAGTTGTAATTTAAATTAAGGTCATTGACTGGATTAATTAGCATGTATCTTCATCATCAACTTGAAGGTCACTCATTTAGGGTTCTGCTTTTGCAGCTGAGCACAGCACATGTGTAGAGCTTTAAATGCACCCACCTGACTACTATAGTACTGGATGAAGCAATGTTTTCCTTTTTCTCCCCACTTGAATCAATAATCCCTCGTCTCTTTCTCCAGGGGACGTTGTAAGTTGTAGCTGGAGAATGAAAGTTTGCTACTCGACAATTGTGTCCTAAGCATATATATATTAAAAATATAATGGTAACGAGCTAACAACAGAATTGCTTATATCATAGTTTATTACATGCAACAACGTTATGTTTACTCAACCAACGTGGCTACACCATGTCTTCAAAACTAAGGTCAACGAATCTTTATAAGAAGCGATTATCAACTTTAATTACCTTACTAGAAATATAACTGGTATTTGGATTACTCTGGCAGGTTTCAGAGACCCTCTCCCTCCCTCCCTCCCTCTTCTTCAAGGAAATTCCATAACAACCTTCACAGAAAATGAGAGAAATTTATTCGGCAACACTTATGATCTCGTCCATCTTATTCATCGTTTTTCTTGTACAATTGCTTGTATGCAAGAAGAAGAGCAAGGAAAAGACATCGTACAAATTGCCACCAGGTAGAAGAGGCTGGCCATTGATTGGTGATAGCTTCAACTGGTTCAATGCTGTTGCTGGTTCTCATCCCCCTCAATTTGTTCACCAACAAGTCAATAGGTACAATCTTCTATTCTTAATTACCATATATCGATTATCATTTAGAGAAAATTTACTCCTTGTTTTACATTAATTATGAAGGCATGCTCATGAAATATAGTTGACATGAACAGGTTTGGTAAGATATTCTCATGCAGTTTGTTCGGAAAATGGGCTGTGGTATCAGCAGACCCGACCTTTAACCGGTTTATAATGCAAAATGAAGGCAAATTGTTTCAATCAAGTTATCCAAAATCTTTTAGAGATTTGGTTGGGAAAAATGGGGTGATCACAGTCCACGGAGAGCAACAACGAAAACTTCATGGAATTGCATCTAATATGATGCGTCTAGAGAAGCTCAAGTTCCATTTCTTGGATAATATTCAATTGATTATGCTTCAAACTTTGAACAAACTTGACAACAACCAAGTCATTCTTCTCCAAGATGTTTGCAGAAAGGCGAGTAGTGCTCTAGTACTCTCTCTATATATATAGCAACACTTGACTATTAGAATTAAGGAAAATTTAGGCCATCATGATCATTGGATTAATTACATGTTGTATCAATATTGATACTTGGTTAATGATTTATTATTGTTCAGGTAGCTATTAATCTGATGGTGAATCAACTACTTGGGGCATCAAGTGAGACAGAAATTAACGAGATGGCTCACTTCTTCTCTGACTTTGTCGATGGTTGTCTATCTCTTCCCATAAATATTCCTGGTTTTGCCTACCACACTGCCATGAAGGTAAACTCTGAAATGTTGAGTTTATGTAGTATCGTATTATATAATATATGTATATTGTTAGTGATGTAGAGAGTACATGTCATGGCTTGGTAGGCAAGGGAGAAAATTATAAGAAAGATAAACAAGACAATAGAGAAGCACGGGCAAGAAGAGTCATCAGAAGGTAGTAATGGGGTGCTTGGAAGGCTTTTAGAGGAAGAAAGTTTGCCTGATAATGCAGTAGCAGACTTTATTATCAATCTCCTTTTTGCTGGGAATGAAACAACAGCTAAAACCATGCTTTTTGCTGTTTATTTCCTCACTCGGTGTCCAAAAGCAATGCAGCAACTACTGGTACTACCTACTTAGCTATATATTAATTAATTTTCTGCATAATTATTAGTATTAATCTCCACACCTCCTTCAAGCAATTGTTCATTAATTGTATCCAATATTATACTACGTCATTTATATCATCCATCATCTTCATCTGGTAGGATAAATTTGTTGTTACTTAATTTTATAAACAGGATGAACAAGATAGTATAAGGAGTAATTCTAGTGGAGAGGGAATGCTAACATGGCAAGATTACAAAGCAATGTCTTTTACTCAGTGTGTAAGTGATGCGTATGATAATTGTCCTTAATTAATCCCCTGCTATCCTACCTAATTAATTTCTTCCCACCAGTCACATGCAGTTGGGTCTGATAAACTGTATCAGATCTGTTTATTTATTGGATTATTCTGTCGCTGGCACAAATTAAATAGGTTATTGATGAAACGCTTCGACTCGGGGGGATTGCAATATGGCTAATGAGGGAGGCCAAGCAAGATGTGGTATACCAAGGTACATATACTAAGCTCTACCATTACTTTAAAAGTTATTTTGGTTTTCATCTCATACAAATTATGGTAAAAACTTGGGTTTAAAAAGACAGTTTTTTTAAAACTAGCTTTTCTCAAACCGCAAAAGCAAAAAGCTACCACAAAACACACAGTACTACTGGACTGGAATGTCATTAATTAATGTGTTGCAATTTGATTGCAGATTATGTAATTCCGAAAGGGTGCTTTGTGGTTCCATTTCTTTCAGCGGTTCACTTGGATGAAAATTTGTACAAGGGAGCTAGCACCTTCAATCCTTGGAGATGGATGGAGCCTGAAAATCAAGTACTACTTCATTATTATTTTTTACTTGCATATGTTTATCTTCATTTCACATCAGTAGTAGCATAATTACTACTGAAAACGTTGTTTTTGATTAATTACTTGATCTCTTCGACATTGAACAATTAATTAATTAAAAAGGAAAAGAGAAATTGGAGAAGTAGCCCATTCTACTGTCCCTTTGGAGGAGGTGCTCGGTTTTGTCCAGGAGCAGAGTTGTCTCGTCTCCAAATTGCTATCTTTCTTCACTACTTTGTTACTACATTTACGTACGTGATTCCTCCCTCTTTTTTTGAAATTAATCTTACCATAAAAAAAAATGTCATTGAACTTAATTACAATTGGTATTTGTGTCTACAACTTTGAAATGGAGGGATGAACAGATGGACGCAGCTCAAGGAAGACAGGATGTCCTTCTTTCCATCAGCTCGCTTGGTTAATGGTTTCCAAATTCGTTTGACAAGCCGCCATCATCTCGACTCAGAATCGTTGTAATAATTGTTTGGAGTGAAATTTCATTTATTTATGTATAATTTTGTTCAGCATGATATGTATTTTTCCTAACCTGTAATTATTTCTTTTTCTTACATGTAAGTAGCTACCTATGGTCTCTGACTACTACTATATACAATATATTACAGCATATCCCCCATTCTTTCCTCATCAAATTCATTAATTATAGGTATGTATGAACCAAATCTTTGATAGTACTAATTAATGAAGTTGATTTCATATAATTGAATTAATTGATTTGTCAAAAGGAATGCCAACTTATTAAAGGAATCCTTCTGCTGCGTTTGTTCGACAAGGTGAAAGGAGTGCCAAAATTAGTTTATTATCTGATTTGCCTAAAAATATCTTTGTCGGGAGAAAAGAATAACACGACAACCCTCAACCATCTGCATATGTTATTGAAAGCAGGGATGTTCAAAATTGTTTGTGCTAAGTTTTCTAACATGTATGCGGCACCATAGCTTAGGTAGATTAGGAGAACAAAAACACAGCAGCTATAGACCTCCACAAACGCAGTTGCAATCCCTAGAAGTAACTCTCTTCACAACAGAGAAAATCACAGCAGCCTCTATTGAAGAATCAGATCTTTCCCGTGCAAAGAAAAAACACGAGCGCAGCAGTAGCATCTCCGACAGCAGCCCTCAATCACGTCAACAGAGTTCTCCCTTCCACAACATTAGAAAAACACGCGTAGCAGCAGCAACACATATGCTCTGATACCAATTAAGTATTTAACCATGCTCTGATGTTAATTGTTAAAAACACTAAACACACTAATAATTTAATCTCCCAAGATCTTTATATATAGGAAGATTATAGGATAAAAATAAGCTTGAATGATCATATTCCAAAAAGATCTGCATTGATAATTGGAATCATGTAAGCTCTATCTCCATCAACTCTAACTAACAGTGGTCCTTCAAGTTCAACAAGAAAGACAAAGAGCATATAAGAAATTTATGATGTAATATATAAAATCAATCTTGATAATTTTAATATATTTTGCTTGTTTTTGGAAAATGTTCGTATTATATTTCAAGAAGCATACCAAAAAGATAGATGAAAGCAAGCAATAAAAGAGGAGAGCAATTCTATTATAAAAAATAATACATGGAAATTGACAACATTTACAGGAGTGAAATGGATCTTCAAGACAAAGAGGAATGCAAAGGATGAAATTGAAAAACATAAAGTCAAACTAGTAGCAAAGGGGTAGAAGCAATAATGTGGAGTTGATTATGAAGATGTCTTTGCTCCAGTAGCAAGGATGAAAACAATGAGATTGATGATCTCTTCAGCAGCTTAGAAAAGATAGAAGATATTTCAGATAGATGTCAAGTCAGCATTCTTGAATGATAGCCTTAAAGAAAAAGTCTATGTAGAACAACCAGCTGGATTTGTGGTAAAAAAGAAGAAGAAGAGAAGGCTTGCAGATTGAAGAAAGCTCTTTATAAGCTTAAACAAGCACCAAGAGCATGAAATTACAGAATTGATGGTTATCTTTCACAGAAAGGATTTATAAGATTTCCTTATGAACATTTGATGCAGACGAATACTAAACATTGTAAGCTGTACCGCCTATTTTGAATCTTCATCCCTTACCGGCGGCTTCAGAATCCAGTAGCGAGACATAGGTGAAACCGAAAAGTCGAAGTAGAAAATTTTACAAGGCTGAGTAATGCTTGTTTGTTTATATGTTGATGATATAATCTTCATGGGAGATGATCCTACTATGATTTAAGATTTCAAGCAATCCATGGTGAAGAAATTTGAAATGACAGACTTAGATCTCATGGCCTGCTTTTTGGGAATAGAAGTGAAATAGTATAGTGATGGAATCTTCATTTCACAAGCCAAGCATATAACAAAAATTTTGAAGAAATTTGCTATGGAAGATTGTTATCCTGCAGACAATCCAGTTGAATATGGAACCAAATTAACTAAAAAAGGAAAAGGAGATTTAGTTAATCCTACATAATACAAAAGTATTGTGGATGCTTGCGTTATCTAACATGCACCAGACCAGACATATTGTTTAGAGATGGCTTGATTGGCAGGTATATGAAAAAGCTAAGAAGTTTACATTTAAAAGTAACAAAGAGGATCCTATGTTTTGTTAAAGGAACAACAAGTTATGAATTGTATTATTCATCTTCACAGAGTCTTGAAATTACAGGATATAATGACAGTGACTGGGCATGAATTTTAAAAGATAGAAAAAGCACAATTGAATTTGTATTCTTTATGAGAGAAACAACTTTTACTTGGACATCAAAGAAATAATATATTGTTGCATTATCCACATATGAAGTAAAATACATTGTTGCTACTTCTTGTGTGTATCATGTAGGGGTGAGCAAAAAAACCGAACAACCGAGAAAATCGAGAAAACCGAAAAAAAATAACCAAAAAAACCGAACCGAAAAAAAAACTGAATTAACTAATTAAAAAATTACAAAAAAATTTCAGTTCGGTTCGGTTTCGGTTTCTAAAGTCAAACCGATTAAACCGAACCGGTTCAACCAAGCCAGCACTTAAAAAAATAAACGGGTATAAATAGCATGTTTTCCTAACCCTAAACCTAAATTAACTTTCCTCTAAAAACAAACCTAGCCGCCCCCTCCCTTACTCTCAGCATCTCTCCATCTCTCTTTTCCATTTGCTCCCTGCATCTTTACTTTTTGATTCTCCTTCATGCTCCTTTTTTTGTTAAGCTCTGCTCCATGCTCCTCCTATTTGAAAGGCACGCCACCATCTTCACTTTTGCAATTTTACTTTTAATTGTTTTATTCCTCCTATAGGAGACATATCCCTCTTTATTTTTGCTTTTATTTTTTTTATCCTTCTTCTTTCTATTTCTCACATAATCCTATAATTATTGTATAATTTTTCATGCACATGTAACCAAAGAAGATTATCATGTTGAACCAGTAAAAGGCTTTTCTGTGCTCTCCTTGATGTTGGTATTGTGAAAACAAAAATTCAAAATCAAGTTTGGCACTCGATGGATGATGAGCAGATGATGATCTATGTAAACTATCTTTTGATCTTCCCTTTGTTTTTTTTTCTAGTCAAATGACCTATGTTCTTTTCTTTTGTTTGTCATACATGCCCAACCATTTTAAGAAAAAGCCATGTTGAGAAAGCACAGATCTGTGAAATTAAGAACAAGACAAAGGTAGAATTCCTGAAAAAATATGGTCAGTGAAAAAGCTCAGAATAAAAACTCAATTGAAATAATTTTGGTTTAAATTGGTTTGGAAGGGAAAAAAACCAAATCGAACCGAATCGAATATGATCGGTTCGAACCGGTTTTCGGTTCGGTTCGGTTCAAAAACTTGAAAAAAAATAATTTCGGTTTGGTTAATTATTTTGGTCCAAAACCGGACCGAACCGGAAATGCTCACCCCTAGTATCATGTAATATGGTTAAGGAAACTAATGGAAAATTTGCAGTAGAAACAGAACGAAGCTACAAGAATTTTTGTTTATAACAAGTTTACTATAGTACTTGCAAAGAATCCAGTTCATTATAAATGTTCAAAACATATTGGTACTCGATTTCACTTCATTAAAGGGCATATAAAAGAAAGAGATGTGGAGTTAGTTCATGTCAAAACTCATGAATAAATTGCTGATATTTTTATAAAATCATTAAAGACTGATGCATTCTGTTATTTGCAAAAGAAGTTTGGAATCATGAAAATGGATGAAATAAGTTTAAGAGTGGAGAATGGTAGTTACTAAATTTGTTTACTAAAATTAAGTATATTGAAGTTAATGCTATAATAAATATACATGAAAATTAGAAATACTGTAAATTTAGTATTACTATTAAAGAGTCAAATGTTAATTAAGAATTTGGAGATTGTAAAAGATATATATATATATATATATATATTGTATGGATTCTGGAAATAAAAGGTGTGAAAATACTATTACTTAATGTATTGTATTCCATCAAAATATATAAGTGTTGTAGCAGAATTGTGAATAATAACCAAACCCTTCCTCTGTCATTTTGTGATAGTTTCTCCAACAGTAATTCCTTCTTGTCCGTGTTGGGAAATGCTCATCTTGCTCTGTGGTACTCTCGGCTTAGCATCTTGAATTTGAGCATTTCAAAGCACCCGATGGGCTTGTTAGGGATCTTGCATATTCGGCTTTGCCTATGCCTGTGATACACGCACTAGAGTGTGGATCAGTCCGGCACCTTGTGACGGTGCTTGTGTCTTCTTTCCGGCCTTCGTTGAATTTGTCTTAGTGAGATCTTATCTTTTCATGGTTTTTTTTTCATTTAGATGGGTCTTTGGTCCAATAACAACAAGTTGTCCGGTCTTGTGGTTGGGCCTTCGGCCCATATTCTTGACTGACAGCAAGGGCCCTTAGCCCAACTTTCCTTCTTCTTCTTTTTTTTGTTTTTTTTTCCCATCTCCATAAAACCAAGCTTTATATATTAATTATCTGTACAAATGCAAATATATACGGTCTAGCTAGCTTCATTGGCATTATATAGGACAATATCCAGCTGGTGCACCTGCCATGCCATGCTCTTGAGTCTTATTTGACATTCCTTTGCCTAATTCCTCGGCATTTAAAAACAATTAGTCAATTACAGCAGTATCTTCTTACATGTATAAATATAACAACAGTACTATATATTAAAATCTCATTTTTATTCATGAACAGGAACATCGAGGTATGCGCAAGCTACATTATCGTTAATCGTAAAATAAAAAACAATGAGGAGTAAAAATGAACCCTAAACAATTATACCAAGCAAGCAGCTGTCACATTGTTATTATATACATTTAAAAAAATTATTTGCTGTTTCCGCTTTTGTGTCTAAGAAAAACTCTGGAATCTTTGCAAACCTTGCCTTGCCCACATCGTCAAACTGTAGTGCTCGTCTAACATTAAAGAAAGAAAAGGTATGGCTTAATTTGTGGAATTAATTAATGCTTCCACCCCAAGTTTTAAAATCTTTCAAGTCCCATTTTCAATCACCAATTATTCCCATGTCTTTCTCCTTTCTCCAATTTCAAAAGACTTGATATCATGGATTTAGCTGTTAGCAACATATTTGTTGTAACGACATTTGTTGTCTTCAATTTGATCTTTGGCTTGTCAAGCACCATGCCTGTTCATTCCTTGTATCAAACCAAGGTGTTCTTTCCTGAAGAACGAGATGCATTGATGCAGATACGAGATTCTGTCAGTTCTACGTTAGATTTGCATGGAAATTGGACTGGACCGCCTTGTAACCAAAATTCGGGCAGATGGGCAGGCATTATCTGTTCAAATTGGCATGTGGTTGGCCTTGTGCTTGAAGGAATCCAGCTCACAGGTTCTCTCCCACCTACATTTTTACAGAACATTACTTTCTTGGCTTATCTTAGTTTCAGAAACAACTCAATCTATGGACCTCTTCCTAATCTCAGCAATCTTGTGCTTTTGGAATATGTCTTTTTTTCATACAACCGCTTCACTGGTCCAATTCCATCCGAGTACATTGAATTGCCAAACTTGGAACAATTGGAGTTGCAACAGAATTATTTAGATGGGGAGATACCACCTTTTGATCAACCGACATTGACCCTTTTCAATGTGTCCTATAATCATCTTCAAGGCTCCATTCCTGATACTGATGTCCTTCAGAGGTTCTCAGAGAGCTCCTATGATCATAACTCAAATCTCTGTGGAATTCCGTTGGAACCATGCCCAGTTCTGCCTCTTGCTCAGCTTATACCGCCTCCATCTCCTCCCATAAGTCCACCGCAGAGCAAGAAAAGGAAGCTTCCAATTTGGATCGTTGTTTTGGTTGCGGTTGTATCAACCCTTGTTGCATTGATGGTCATGTTTGTTTTCTTGTGTTGTTATAAGAAGGCACAAGAAAAGGAAACACCAAAAGAACATCAGGCAGGTATATTATATACTAATTATCCTGAATTTGCTTCATGATTGACTATATGTTTCCATTCTTTTACAGCATAGGTTTTTAAATTCCTTTTTTGTATTATTGTTTCAAATTCAAATAGGGGAAGATGGTTCTTCAGAGTGGACAGACAAAAAAACGGCGTATTCCCGAAGTGCTGAGGATCCTGAAAGAAGCGTAGAGTTACAATTTTTTGACAAGAATATACCTGTTTTTGACTTAGATGATTTACTAAGGGCATCTGCGGAAGTGTTAGGAAAGGGGAAACTTGGCACCACATACAAAGCAAACCTGGAATCAGGTGCTGTCATTTCCGTTAAGAGAGTAGAGTACATGGACAGCTTGAGCAAGAAGGAATTTATTCAGCAGATGCAGCTTCTGGGAAAGATGAGGCATGAAAACCTTGTGCAGATAATCTCCTTTTACTATTCCAAGGAGGAAAAGCTGATTGTCTATGAGTTCGTACCTGGTGGAAGTTTATTTGAGCTGTTGCATGGTTAGTTCAAGTCCTCTCCCTTTCCATCATCTTAATTATATGTGTGTTAATTTATGATCCTCCAAATTCATATATGCCATTAATATGATAAGGAACTACGTAGCTATAACAACTTTGTCTTCTGACAAATTATACCTGTGGCTGCTAGAGAATAGAGGAGTTGGAAGAATCCCTCTGAACTGGGCTGCAAGATTTTCGATAATCAAAGACATAGCCAAGGGTATGGCTTTCCTTCACCAGTCCTTACCTTCTCACAAGGTCCCACATGCCAACCTCAAATCATCTAATGTACTAATCCGCAGAGATCGCCTCAGCTACCACACTAAGCTGACAAACTATGGCTTCTTGCCTCTGCTGCCTTCTCGGAAATTATCCGAAAGGCTAGCTGTTGGCAGGTCACCGGAATTCTGTCAAGGAAAGAAGCTAACACACAAAGCTGATGTATACTGTTTTGGCATTATCCTATTAGAAGTCATAACAGGGAAGATTCCAGGAGGGACTTCACCAGAAGGAAACTATGAAAAAGCAGATGATCTTTCTGATTGGGTTAGAATGGTAGTGAATAATGATTGGTCAACAGACATATTAGATGTAGAGATCTTGGCTTCAAGAGAGGGGCATAATGAGATGATGAAGCTGACAGAGATAGCTCTGCAGTGTACAGATATGGCACCAGAAAAACGGCCTAAGATGAGTGAAGTATTGATAAGGATAGAGGAGATTGATAGAACAAACCGAGGAAATGACTAGAAAGAGAATATGTTGAAGCTCTGCTAATTCCCCATTCTGGCGATAACTGGGCCTTACATGGTGTGACCATCGCAAGGAAAGGATGCCCATGCTTGCAATGTCATGACTTGGAGCTGATTTCAACTTAAGCTAACCATGCGGCAGGGAGGATGACTAACGGCAGGATTGGTTGGTAGAAATATACAGTGCTCTACGTTTCAACTTTAAGCACACTACAAGATCAAGTGTAATCAGATTGATTTATTCAAACTGACATTTTTGTGTTGAATATTGGTTGTGATCTTCTAATGTATCGGTTTAAACTCTGCAGAACACAATTAATGAATTCCCAATTGTTTCATTGCCTTTGTCATATGATCCCAACAATTAATGTATCATAAATGTTCGATTAAGTCGCGCATAGATGCTGTAGAAAATTGGGAAAGAAAGCACAGGGGCCTAATGCAAGCAAAGAATCATCTCTCCGAAATTGTTGGCTAGCCAGTTTGGTGTGGAATCGGACCAACAAAGATGAACATGGAAATTGAAGCAATGAGCAGCCCAAGAATATGTCAAGAAAGCCCAAGTCCACCCAGTATCATCGACAAGATCTAGCACATAGCTGACCATGGCAGTGAGCCCACGACCATATGCAAGCAGTAGCGGTATAGTATTCCAGGATTGGCCTGGACGCACTGAGGATGACCAATTACAATGATGGTTTAATTTAGACAAGGTGGAAGCTTGCACCTATACCCAAACAACTTCATTTCTGAAGGATGGAATTGAAGAGGATATACATGTATGTGATATGAAGACAAGAACTTAGAAAGCAAGTATTGTCACAAGAGAAGTGATATAGGTATTATCAGAAAGAAGGAAACCGCTCCACTTGGAGTGAAGAGGCAGCACATATAACCCTACGTGTCAACATGGACTCATTGCCATTCCCCAAGTGTACATATGGCTCCAACTCCGCTTTGGCTGATTTAAGCTACAACACCCCCACTTCTCATCCATGCATCAACCCATCTGCCTAGCTAGCTAGCCACTCTCTACCACTCTTCCCTTCTCGTCTCTAGCCAAGATCAGAGACCATATTGATACCGCCTTCAGTGCTAGCACTTAATTTAGCTAGCTAGCTTGTGGGCTTTTCTTGGACGCATGCTGGCCCCTGAGCTTTAACAACATATATTACGGAGGAGTCCTAAAAGGGAGGGGAAGAAAATACAAGAAGAAGAGCAATTGCACCCAAGTAATAAAGACACCATGCCTCGCAGACATGCATTTGGGAGGGCTGATGAGGCCACCCACCCCGACTCCATGAGAGCCGCTTTGGCTGAATTTGTCTCCACTTTCGTCTTTGTTTTTGCTGGAGAAGGCTCTGTCCTTGCTCTTGGTACGGGTTATAATACTTATATTGTTAAATATTATCCCTCGCCATCACCAGTATCGATCAGTATATATACATTTTCAATCTCTTGTATTACTTTCTGCTTTCAACCATTTTTTCCTTTAACTTCGAACTAAACATTAATTCATCGATCATCTTGATTATTTTTGCAAGCAGACAAGTTGTACAAGGAAACCGGGCCACTGGCTTCCGGGCTCGTAGTGGTTGCACTTGCACATGCATTGGCACTGTTTTCCGCTGTGGCATCCAGCATCAACATATCAGGTGGCCATGTAAACCCTGCTGTTACCTTCGGCTCACTTGTCGGTGGCAGGATATCGGTTATTCGAGCTGTCTATTATTGGGTTGCCCAGCTCTTGGGTTCTATTGTAGCAGCTCTCTTGTTGAGGCTTGTCACCAATGGCATGGTAAGACATTTAGCAGCCTTTGATTATAGGTTGTTTTGACATTTTCTGTCACTGATTTCACTCGTTTCTCAGTGATAAAATAACTAGGCTCTTGATTTTTGCAGAGACCAGTAGGGTTCCATGTGCAGTCAGGAGTTGGAGAGGTGCATGGGCTTCTAATGGAAATGGCACTGACATTTGGAGTGGTTTACACAGTGTATGCAACAGCCCTTGATCCTAAAAGGGGAAGCTTGGGGATCATTGCACCTCTAGCAATTGGGTTCATTGTGGGGGCAAATATCTTGGTTGGTGGTCCGTTTGATGGGGCCTCTATGAACCCAGCAAGAGCTTTTGGGCCTGCTTTAATTGGGTGGAGATGGAGAAACCATTGGATATACTGGGTTGGTCCTTTCCTTGGAGGAGGCTTGGCAGCACTCATATATGAATACATTGTGATCCCCACAGAGCCAGTACCTCGCCATGCTCATCAGCATCAGCCCCTGGCTCCTGAAGACTATTAATCGTCTTCTTCTATCAAATTTGCATCATATATTCTGTAATTACGTTTACCTTGTTTTGTATGTTCGGTGTCTTGTGTCTTTCACTGCCTTTTGGGTCTGGAACATTGTGATCGTGAGGAGTTTGTCTATTGTCAAGTGTAGCCGAGGCCATGAATTATGATGCGTGGAAATAAAGGCGTTACAGCCGCTTTCTATTACTGTATTTTATTGCCTTTCGTCTTCCTACTGCTACTAGGGTAAGCGTAATCCTATTGCTTCTTTTTCCTAGTCATATGCGCAAATATTTTCAAGGCAGTAGCAGCGCACACACAGAATGAGGACACTACAATGGACTGGGGGATGTCCCGCTGTGTGGGGGCACTACTTCAATGAACTGTCCACCGGGGGGGGGGGGACAGAGAGTATACAACTAGTTAAATGTTACAATGGAAATGAAATGTCATGGGTGTATTCCTATATATACTTTATCATTGTAGAATATGAATGAGAGTGTTATGCTCGGTTATAGAATCTGGCTACCCAAGGAGCAAGTTCAGTGACATGAGGTGCTCTTGGATGAGCGGCATAATAATCAGACCAATAACAAGGTGATAGTCTATCTGCAAACTTCCCACCAGAATAGACACAAAATGGAAGCCAAGTTTCACCTCCATTCATCCTTCTCTTCCTTTCTCTAGGGTAAGCCAAAGGTGCCTGTATATACCTGCATTAATTTCAGAGGTTTTGATGAGATTGATGCGCCTCCTAAAAAATGACTGTTGTTTTTTAATCGTCTGAAGTATCACTTCAGAAGTCAAGAATACTCACTATTGTCACAGCTAAGGCATCTCTTAGCTGTGGTCAATCCAAAAAAATAATAATTTGAAGAGTTACAGAAGGGGGTATCCCTGCATTTTGGACTATTTCATCCCAATCTCTCTTGTGGATGGTATAATTATACCAAGTATGTATATTATCAAAATGCCGGTGTTGAAAGGAAAGATGATCTTCCCTTTTTCTTCCTACACAAATATGCCTCCTGCCCCATTTTCTATCCTGAACTCTAACGATTATAACAATAAATCTAGATGAAGGCCACCTAGGGTATCCATTCTTGAACCCATCTGATCGATCCACCATCTCATAGGATGTCCTGGATCTAAGACAACTTTTTAATATACTATACTCTTCTTTTTATTTATTTTTCACTTTTTGATGTCCATCCCCTATAAGATGCATGGAATCATGATTTATGGAAAAAAAATCCCACAGAAGGTATGAAGCTAAACTACAATTATATTGAAACTATTGAAAAGCTTAACTTGATTGTCTAACCTATCAGAGGTGCTTTTATGCATCCCCTGAGATCTGCCTACAACACTGACATGTCACATTCACCTCCAAGGAGCTTCTGAGCTCCAAAAGGCTATGCTCTAATTAACTTAATCCAATAGTTCAGGTACCAGTTCCATAACCTACTGCAACTATTCACATAGGCAACATCTCTCAACTCATTTAAAAGCCAGATCCCGGTCTGATCCAGTTATCTTCAGCATAAATCCAAGAAATGAATGATTTAATCTTAGTAATCAACCTTGCCTATTAGAAATTAGAAAAGTCGATTTTTCGTATTCAATCTGAAAACTAAGATTTTATTTAAATCAACCCCAGCCACAGCTAAAAGATGATCATTCCATGGGAAAATATGCAATTCTTTTTGTTAATGGCAGAAATTATGGCAGATTATTGGCAGAAATTGTGCCTGAAAATCGGGAAGTCTGCCCCCCCACAATTTTCAGCTATAAATAGAAAGGTTTAGAGAGAGCAGAAGGGATAGCAAACACGGAAATCTACAATGGCAATAGGCTGCTATAAAACTACAATCTCTGCTGGAAAACTGCAGCTGCTGCTTCCAATTATGGCAGCTCCTTCTGCTTCCCCTAAAGCAGCTCTCTTTCTACATGTTTGCTATGTTTGTTGTTCTTTCTGCTCTCTCTAAACCTTTCTATTTATAGCTGAAAATGGGGGACAAGCTTTCCCATTTTCAGGCACAATTTCTGCCGTCGGCATGCTGATGTTCCACCAGATTTTTTTTCTTTAACAGTTTCAAGAAATTTAACATCATTTTCCTTTGAAGAAGGTTCCATAAGAAAACAAAACACGGGGGGCCAAGCTCACAATCTAGTCAATGCTCCATGAAAATAATGTATGGGAAATGAGTCTTTCCTCGTGCAGTCCTGACTCCTGAAATTAACCATCCTTGCTAAACTTGACGACAACACCAGCTCTTTACAAGCATCAATAGCTGCATCTTCCTAACGCTGTTAAGGCCTAAATCAGGACAAATTCCTCAATTTGTTAGCATCCGACTCCCCTGGATTTCCTTATATGATTCTAAGCAATAATTTCTTATAGGACTACGCAATTAAAAGTGAGGTGAATCTCCTCATGAGTTGAAATTTTTTGTCCCCACAGAAGTCCACTTACTAATCAATCATGTATCCATGGGACCTCCTTCCTAAGGCCAGCACATACCATCTTTCTTAGCAGTTTCAGCATATAGAAAATCTTCTTACATCGCATACATGGGGATAGAACCCGCCTCCACCATAGGATAGTACACATTCTTAGGTTCATAATTCCTTTTTTTGCAATATAGATACCTTTTAAGTCCGACAATTCATGTTAATGTTCACAGTCCCTAAAACAGCCCTCAAGACAGTCCCACAAACCTGTCCTCTATCACCTAGAATCTTGGGAATTGAACAGATTTTATATTCCTATATCCTTCCAAAATGTCATATAGTTTCTGTTAAAAGATAGAGTGCATCTCAACATGATACAATTCTTCTAATTTTCCAAATAATATTAGTCTCTACTCTCTTTGAGTTTTCACTCTTTGCAACTCAAGTTTGCAATTCAGCAAACACGGAATAAATATTCATCTTATATCATTTCTTCATGCACCAAGGACATAAAAAAACTGAGTGATACTGTAATTAAAACTTTTGCGTCAGAGGAATGGATTTACCTTATACCATCAAGCACAGAATCCCAGCAAAAATGTGTATGACCAAACACATGGCATGCAGAAGCATTCCCCTCACTTCCATGTATTGACCTTATGCGAACCTCGAGAAAATCAGAACCAATGATTTTTGGAAGGTTCGGATAAAATAGCATCCTTTTCTCTGGACAGAGTTCTTGCCTGGGTTTAAGAACAGGGCGTGACAAATGATGTACTCTGTATAGTAAGAAAATCTTAAATGCTAAGTGGTGGCTTTGAGTCATTTGATGTTTATTTATATTCCAGTTTTTCTGAGCAAAACGCATCCAACCTTAATGAACAGGAGTTAGATTTAGAGAATTATAAGAAGATGAATCTTTATATGATAAAAAAACTAACAAAAAAAAATAGCACTGGGGTTCCAAGAATAGATATAAAACAATAGCAAGCTTCATAGTTTGTGGCGATTTTTTAGTTTTAAGAAGCAATTTCTGAGTATTGCAATAAAAGTTTTAGAGCAACTAACCTGGGAAGAAAGTGAGAGAATGTAATTATTTGAGTGCATGTATTTTTGATTAACTTGACTGCATCCTCATTTTCTTCATTCATTGCATCAAAGTACGAGGCAAGAGAGGCTGATCTGTTTGATATTTCCCTTGGCCATTTGCATGCATGAAAGTCCTTGCATACCTACAATTAGAACAAATTAAATGGATATACACAACTCAAAAAAATTACGAGCATTTACAATGTCACAAACTATAAATTACTTGATTGTGAAGTAAACCAGACAAATAAAAAGGCAGATGAACAAGTAAAAGGAGTTCAAAACAAACCCAAAGAATAGCATCCACATAGTCTTGTTAGGATGAATCACCTACATAAACACCTAGAGGTTCACTCTAGTCAGTGACTAAGTGTGATGCAAGGTTGTTCTGCTTTCATCCTTTCCTCTTTACTTAAAATGGTTAGATCTACAACGACCAGCACTGAAACTCCCAAACTATGAACCAACCCCTAAAGCTCCTATCAATTCCCAGACTCTGAGATACTTCAAGTTTCAAGCATTTAGATGCTGCAAGTATAAAATTTTGCACCAAGATAAATAATCAAATACTGTCTTTTTTCAATATGGAAAAGCTTGAGAAAATCAGGCGCTAAACAGCCAGCCATCTAGGTATCTAAGATTGATTAACTCAATCTACTCTATATTAGATTGTCAATATGGCAATTCCATTTTCCTTTACTGATGAAGGACAGAGGGAATGTCATGCACTGTCAAGTATGAAAACAGAACTAAATCCATATGAAAGTTAAGTCAAGCATCATAATTATACAAATTCTAGATGGTAATTTTGTTGTCATCCATGTTTTTTAAATCTTACGAGCATATAAGAAAGTGAATCACCATCTCCAAAGAAGGAATTCGTATGCCAGCAATGTCCATCTCTCTATCAAAACTCTGCAAGAAAAGTAAGTTGGGCATGATGAAAGCATTAGCCATTGAATTGACAGCCATCGGCACTTTTTAGTTTAGAAGCAGAAGGGAAAAAAAATATCAGGAATAGGATTTGCACCCCAATTACCTCATGGTACCAAGAAAACAAAGGCACGATTCCGAGGCCATATAACACCATTGGTCTGGTTTGAACTCCAAGTCCTCTACATGCATCAAGCAATTTATTCAGCTTGTCTAGAGAATCAAGCTGAAATGCATTTCTTTAGTAATTCAGGAAAAGGAAAAAAAATGAGAAGAAAAGTAAAATTGTTAAATGGCTAGAGGGAAACTAAAACAAGATTGCTTACATAATATGGGTGGCCCTCAGGCTCGGAGCGACACCAAAGATCATGATTCCCAGGAACGTAGAAGACATGTTGAAATCTATCCTTGAGAAGGGACATGGTGGAGTAAAAGTTGTGGTAAGTCTCAGCGACATCGCCAGCAAGAAGAAGAAGATCATTTTTGTAGGCCTTAGTTGATAAGGACTTAACCCAATTCATGTTCTCTGGGTAGTCGGTGTGTAAATCAGAAAGCACGAAGACCCTGAAGCCTAAAGCATCCCTAGAAAGAGGAGGAGGAGGCAGTATTTGGGGCCTCGTAATGCAATAATTCCTCGAGTTTCTCTTGCATTGTTTTTGTGTGGAGAGATGATTAGAGGCACGGGGTCGGGGAGGTGGTGGTGGTGTCTGAGATAAGGTCAGGCAAGAAGAGATAGACCTCATCACCATCACCATGCCTCCTCCTCCTCTTCTTATCAATCGGCAGACACAGAGACGGAGACGGAGGCCCAGTTGGACTTTAGGATTACGAACTGAACCTCGTATCGAATCTGAGGTAAGACAAGCTGTTATTGCCTGTTACTTTCTTAGGATTGCATTACGAAATAAAAAATTAGTCCAGAATAATAAATGGACCTACAATAAGATTCAATTGAAGGGATCCAATTAAAAAGAAGAAAAGACAAGGACGAAAAAGGCCCAATCCACTGTACAGTTGAGGCATCGAAGCCCAAACTAGTACTATATTTAACAAATTAAATAAATGCTTCGATTTATAGTTTCAATTAAAAATGAAAATCTAAATGTAGCTTATATTAAAAATAATTTTTAAAAATAAAACAATCAATGAAGATAAAAATATATATATTATCAACTTTAATTAAATGGTACAATTAAAAATAATAAAACTTTTATAAAAAAGTTAAGAAAAAAAAAATAAGAAATCATAAAAATAAAAATCAAATTGAAAACACCATTCCATTATCAATACTGTTTTTTACATAAAAAATCATAAATATAAATTGAAAAATTTATACACGAATCCAATTAAATATATCACAAACCATTCTATAAATAAATGAAAAAATAGTAGTTGATGATAAATAAAAACATAATTAGAAAAATTAAGATATCAATATAGATCAAGATATTTATATCGCAACACGGTTCATTTATCTATTCGTGTTTAATAAATTTGTAATAGAGAATGACACACATAAAACTTATTGAAAAAAATAAAAAGGAAAAAATATTATGTAGAATTGCACTTGTTAAAAATATTATAAAAAAATAATATTTAATCTATATAAAATATTAAAAAATACAAATGAAACATAAAAAAAAATTAAACACACCTAATGTAATTAAAAAATAATTGTTAAAAAACTCAAAAACATTATAGAGAATATTAATCTAAATATAAATTTAAAATTATTAAAAAAACAAATATAAAAAAGTCATTAATATAAAAAAAATCAAGATTTTGAAAGATAAAAAAAAAAAAAAGAATAAAGCCAAGTGTTGGGCCTGGTATGTCAAGCCTAGCGCCTGACGCAGTTAAGAAAAGGCCCGCACGCAAGCTTGCAAAGCTAGGCTCACATGTGCGGGCTTTTTTAAGTTTAATGGAGTGCTTGCCGCCCAATTTTTCAGAAAAAAAATTAGTAAACACTTCATCGGGAAATCCTAGAATTCAACCACTTGTTGGAAAAACAAGGTTCATTTTTTTTTACCCAAAAACTCTTTATTAACCTTTTTTTTTATCAAAAACACTTAAAAAACACTTTAGAAACCTTGTTAAACCAATCCATAGCCTCCAAAAACAC
>Ga0307515_10003485_pt1 | contig 33056 bp, 7 predicted proteins | sample 17_EM_MG_FD_194513 | JGI IMG/M metagenome (GOLD analysis project Ga0307515, IMG submission 194513) | Populus trichocarpa ectomycorrhiza microbial communities from riparian zone in the Pacific Northwest, United States - 17_EM | ecosystem: Host-associated > Plants > Roots > Unclassified | place... | reverse complement strand
TGCGAATTGCCGCAAATTGCGACTTACGTAGGTTTTGCAGACCCGATTTTCGCTTGCAACAACGTGCCTAAAAAAAAATTTCCTGATGTATCCTGTTTATTGGTGTAGAAAGTAAGTAAACTTATAAACACTAAGATATACAGCTATTGCTAACCTTGTCCTATTTGTTGGTATAGTATATAAGTAGACTTATAAATACTAAGATATATAGCTACTGCTAACCTTGTCCTATTTATTAGTGTAGAATATAGGTAAACCTATAAATATTAAGATATACGGCTACTACTAACCTTGTCCTATTTATTAGTGCAGGATATATATAAATCTGCGAATGCCCTTTATATATAACTGCTTAAACTAGTACTAATACGGATATAGCCTAATGACTGGCTCTATACCTTTAACAATACATTTACTTAGGATTTTGTTAAAAGCTTGCTATTTAGCACGCTACTAAGCCAGCTTACCCTAGTCTAGTATTATACCTATTATAGTACTATTATAGCTACTAGCTGCAACGTTAATCTTTCTAAAGTCCGTACTGCTAAAAAAAGTTATTAGCTCTGCGCTTTACTCCTCTATATACTTAAACGCTATTGCAATAATAATAAACTATATATTTAAATAGTTAGAAAATGGTTAGTATTAAAAATAGGAGAGCGGGGGCCACGTATTCTCCGGTTATATTCTAATTTAGGCTAGTATCTTTAACTCCTTATATACACTAGGTAGGGCTACTACTTACTATATATCTTTGCGTATAGAATATTTAGCTAACCCTAATAACGGTATCTAGATTGGCTTTCCAGTCTTACCCAAAGCTAAAAGTCCTATACAATTTGCACTACTTCGCGTATAGCTTCGTTGGTGTAGTGAGTCCTATAATTATAACAAGCATTATATTAAATCTAATACAGAATTCCCAATAAGACTCCTTTACGTTAGTAATCCGGATAATCCAGATTATAATCCTAATATTTTACGTTTTAATTATACTATATAAATAGACGGAGGAAAATATATTACTTTATCCTATCGCTAGGGCGAACTTTTAATTAAAGATAAGAAACAATTTTATATAACCCAGGATAACATTATCTAACGGCTAGGAGAATTTAATATCTCTAACCTACTAAAGACTTTCTAGGACGCTGTTAAAGTGACTTAAGAACTTCGCGTACTATACCTCTAGGTTAACTTACTCTATATAATCTAATATAAGGACAATTAAGAAGATTAGAAACGTAAATCTGGGGGTATAGAAAACGTCTTCTCTTTGGCTTACTGCATAATTGCTATAACTTTAGCTATCTATTCAAAATTGGGATTCCTTAAGTAGAACATAAGCACTAAGTATGTCCTTATTCAAGATGCCTTAGGCAGGCGATTCTATATCTACACTAGTATAGATAATTTTAACAACAATATAGAGAAGGCTTGGCTTAATACGCGAGCATAGGTAATATAAGAAAGGGTTTTATTATAACAAACTATCCATTTTAGTAACAATTAGACATACTAGGAATGTAGTAAAGGGGTTTACTACAAAAACCTTACTAGACTAAAAAGGTAAGAGCTTAAGCAATATTTAATAGACCAACATCTTCCTAATTTAGATATTTTGCTCCTTAGCTTATTTTAAAGAAAGTTCTTTATACTTTAATCTAAACTTCCTAAACCGGCTCTTTAAGTTAGGCTACCAACATACTAGTAAATTCATTTACTTTCTTTTTAAGGACTACTTAAAGCGCGACCTTATAGAGAAGACTAATAGAGTTATTGCAATATCTAGGCTAGAGGCTAGTATTGCACGCGCTCTAAGATATTAAAGCGGATATGGTATCTTTAAGCGGTATCTTTATAGGAATCTCTTATAGTAGGCGTCTAACAATAAGATAGAATGGATTAAGTACCCCTCTTAGAATGTGCTATCGTGGTTATAGATAGTATATAATAGAGGTATTTGGTTTATAGGCATCCCTTTTAATATAGTTTATTAAATTAATAGCTTCCGGTTTAATAAGGAGCGCGAACTTATATTAAACGCCAATATAGGGGAGTTTTGGGACTGTATAATAGAACTAAATAGGAAATATTATATTGTTTTAGATTTCGGTGGAATAAAAAGAGGATAGATATAGTATAATGTTAAGGGGGGCGAGGATCTTTGTAAAGAACGATGTGTTATTATTAGAAAGAAGTCTAATAAGAATAAAAATAAAATCAAGGATGGGAATATATTAGGTGTTAAGGAGTACTATATATTAGTTATTAGGCCGACTAGTATAGATAGCGAGTATAAGAGAGTTAGAGTTAGGTTAATTTAGAGTGACTACGTAGTAGGATAAAGGTTTAATGTGCGAGTTATATAAACAACTTTGCATTAAAAAATCCGGTAAAGTAACCGATGCATACATTGATTCAATTTTAAATTATAAGATATAGTCTATATATAGGCTTTAAGGTGGCGTATATATGGCTATAATAGAATATACACCACCCTAGCGCATCCGGTTAAAAGTATATATTAATCTTAGTAATTAAACGGCGGAGTTTATACCTTTTAAAGTAATATATACGGCTACTTTAAGGTATTTTTGCCTTTTTTAGGTACAAATCTAGGCATTTTAATTAGCGTAATTAATATACGCTTTTAATCGGATGCGCTAGGGCGGTATCTATATATATATATATATATACGTTTTTATAGCGTATACTTTAAAAGTCTCTTAAAAAGGATATATTACTAATAAGTAAGGCTAGTTCGGGTGCCCGTAATAGGGCACCCAATACTTAATTAAATTTGGTTTAATAAACAATAAACCTTAGTCTAAAGCGAGCAGCTATAAAGAGCTAGCACTTAGTATACCTATAATATTAATAAGTACCTATAAGTAGGAGTACCTATAATTATAGGGAATACCTAAAATAAAAGGGAGTATTTATAATAGGGAGTACTCCTAATAGTAAGGAGTACCTACGATAATAAGGAGTACTTACGATAATAAGGAGTATCTACGACAATAAGGAGTACCTACAATAATAAGGAGCATCTATAATAATAAGGAGTACCCACGATAAAGGGGAGTGCCTATAAGTGGTAGTGCCTATAGTAATAAGGAGCACCTATAATATTAGGGAGTACCTATAATGGTGGGTACCTATAATAGTTAGGAGTAACGGGGAGTGCCTATAGCGATATGCCTTTGGCCGGTTTTTAGTGGCCGTCTCCTAGATAGTTAACGTGGCTTACCCCTAAGTAAGATACACCTCTAAGTAAGACACTGTTTATCCTTAACTAATACCCCCCTAATAAATAATTTAATAAAAAAAAACTATTAATATAATTATTTAATATATAAAAATAGATTTTATAAAAAAAATTTATATATATATATGTCGGAATATTAGTCATGTGACGTGGTCACAAGACCACGAAGCGAGACTAGCTAATCTGACCTCGGAGCAACCCCTTACTTGAACAATAATTATCCAACAACCAACACCGCATACGTATCGCAATATAGTGATATTCGTGCACGTTGATTAAAGTATGTATACCAACACTAATCAGTAGACGTATAGATCAGGAAATACGCAATAAGCTAGAGCTTAAGAACCGTACTAGAAACAGTACACGGATCGCCTAGCCTTGTCTATTTTAGTTAAAGGAGAAAGCTATATTACCCTTAAAGCTCAAGACCACGTATCAGCTTAACTGCTGACGCGTTAGATCGCCTAGAGAATTGTATCTTTGCTTAGAGAAGATTACGACCTCCCTTAAGCTTAAGAGAATTTATACTGGCCTTACAGCCAATACAACAGATCGCTAAGAGAATAGTAGTCTTGCTAAGAATACTTTACAGGCCCAATGGCTGTAGAGAACGTACACACAACCCTTAACCCCGACCTTAACCTTAACCTTAACCTTAACCTTAACCTTAACCCTTACACCTACCCTTATACCTATAACTATGGCATTAGCGGAGGAATAAGAATGGGCCGTAAAGGTTAGGAAATACGGCGGCGGAATTAATTTAGGCGAGACTATAAAGGACGAACTAGCGGAGTTTGTAGAAACGAAGATTTATATGCACGAGAAGGAGGACTTCTTAAACAATACCCTGTAGACTATATTTCGAGAAGAATTTAAGAAGTTTACCCTAGAAGACTTTTAAAAGATGCGTTTGGATACTAGAGCCAAGCTGTAAAAATACCTACTTAAAAGAGGAGTGTGTGTTGCTAAGTATAATGCTAGAATTACCCTATCTAACGTATTATTCGATATTATTTAAGAAGAAGAATAACGCGAATAAATGAATAAGGACCTTATAGCAGCTATTAACGAGATAAAGGGACCGCTGAATACTAGAAGCTTACGAGATTAACTTAATCCCACCTACGACGGTCTGGCTATGGGTTTAGCTACTGGCCTAGAATTAGCTTAGCCTATAGCTATAGCTTTAATACCGCCCGGAACACAGACACCTACCCCTATAACACCTCAACTATCTGTTACACCTATACCCCAGTAAACTGCGCCAACTGCTACCTAATAGTAGTATCACCTTTAATATATACCCCAGCAGCCTACCCAGCAGCAGCATAACCCTTAGCAACCTGGCCAATAGCAGCATACCCTATTATAATCTACCCTACAGTAGCAATTAGACCCAGGAGTAGGAGGAACAGCCTTATATAGTAAGGAAGCTGCTATAGTGGTAAAGATATACACGGATAGCTAGAAATATGATGGAGTTAGCGAAAGCTTTAATTTTAAATTAACTATCTTTAAAGACATCTATAGAAGAGCTGGCCTATAATTAGACGATTACATGATCGCATTCCCTACTATGCTGAAGGGACTTATATAAGATTATTATTACAACTGTACCCTTTTAGCTAGAACATACCTAGAAGCTTATACCTATATGCGGAACTTCTTTAAAGGACCCGAGTTCTATAGAAAGAACCTTATAGAGTGGAACGTAATTACACTATAAGGTATTATTAACGCGAATACCGACAAGCCTATATACTAGTACCTTTAGCTACTAATTAATAAGCTGTGTAAGCAGTAGCATAGAATTAACCCTAAATTTTAAATACTACTATTTCTTACTAATAAGCTAGTTATGGCTTGCCAAGGAGTTTTTGCTTATAGAATTGCCGTCTTAAACCCTGGAGAAGACCTGTCTTAGTTAATTAATAAATTACAGTCTTTAATTGTTATATGGGAAAAGGAACACCCTAGCTAAGAAGCGTATACTACTTTCTTTATGGATTATTGCTACTATAATTAAGATTAAAACCGAAATCGCGACCGAAACGACCGAAACTTTAGCCGTAATTAAATATACGGATAACTAAATACTAACAGTAGATCTAAGGGACGTTGCTATGTCTACTAGAAAGAGAATTGCCGTTTATGGAGATATATAGAGGAGGAATGTAATAAGGCTAAGGAGGAGTATAAAAGCCGCTTTAGTGATCGAACTAAAGGACGGTTTGATAACCGCTTTAAGGAACGCTTTAAGTAGTATATTATCGACTGCAAAGGAGACGATAGTGAGGACTTAGAGGACTTCGACGAGATCTTTAAAACCCTTATTACAGACATCGGATCCGAACTTAACTTAAAAGAGCCGAAGCAGCCTTCTACCACCTACTTCACAACCTTTGGAGACCTTACACCTAATAAAGTAACCTCTATAAGTATAGAGCTAGCCAATAAAGCTTTTAGCCACTTACTAACAGCGGTAGACATAATAGAAATTACCACAACCGCTCTAAGCACCGATCCTTTCGTATACAGTGCTAACGCTGAATTACGATACACCTTAACTATATTTATGGGCATTATAATAGACATAGGAGTATTAAGAAAGTCTACAGCTAGTTATAGATAATTTTAGGCACTATAAACCGCGGATTTTTCTATAAAATTAGACACTTTAATAAAAGGCTAAGTTAATGTATAATTCGGAATAGGTACTGCCTCTTTAATTAGAACTGTATATATCAATAGTCCAATAGGCAAGATATAGTTTTATATTGTTTAAGCTAATACACCATTCCTACTTTGCCTAGCAGATATGGATAAGTTACAGGTGTACTATAATAACCTTAAGAATATCCTCGTCACTCGTACTAAGGAAGTGCCAGTAGTATAATAGTTTGGCCACCCCTTTCTCTTATAGAACACTTCTTTATAAACTTACCTCTTGGAATTCTTTAATTTAAACCCTTGCTACCTAACGGATATAGAGTTACAACAATTACACCGTCGGTTTGGCCATCCATTAGTTAAAAAGCTATAGAAAGTACTAAACCAAGCTAGCCACGATACTGATAAGAAGACTCTTAAACACCTTACTAAGTACTGCCACTATTGCCAAAAGCACGGAAAGTCACCAGGACGGTTCCGCTTTACCCTACGGGACGATGTTAATTTCAACTACTGTATTATCGTCGACATTATATATATTAGCGGAAGCCCGTTATTATATATAGTTAACAAGGGAACACGCTTTTAAACTGGTAGGTGGTTATAGAATATAAGCGCCAAATATATATAGGACGTGTTACGAATATACTGGATTAATATATATCTGGGACCACTAGACTTAGTTATACACGACGCGGGTAAGAACTTTATTAGTAAGGAATTTAAACAGTACGTAAGTACTATGGGTATTAATACGAAGGGAGTTCCAGTTAAAGCCCATAACTCTATTAGTATGATAGAACGATACCACGGACCGCTACAACGCGCATATTAAATAATCACCGTTAAGATCCCTAATATTAATAAAGATATGGCACTATAAATGGCGTTTAAGGCTATTAATAACACCGCTAGCCCTAATGGATTAGTTCCTACACTATTGGTATTCGGCGTATACCCTCAAATGGTTAAATTAGACGTACTATTACTGTTAGTAACACAGCGAGCAAACGCAATTAAGAAGGCTATGGTAGAAATTCAGAAACTATAAGCTGAACGTTAAATTGTAGACGCCCTAAATATACACAACGGACCTAAAACTGATACGGTATATAACTTATCACCAAACTCATCCGTTCTAGTATGGAGAGAAGGAAATACGGGTTAAGCTGGACACTAGGACGGACTATATAACCTGCTTATGGTTAAAGGAGAAATATATATGGTTAAGTTACCAAATAAACCTATATCTTTTTAATCTACGGTTGTAAAACTATACTTATAACCAGAACTAACCGAGAAGCCTACTCTCCATAACGCTGTAGAGTATATAGAACCCGCGCGAATTAACAAATCTATACCTCCACTTTAGGAAGCTACCCCTTAACTAGTACTAAAGCGAGGTTGAGGTCGCCTACGCAAGTACCCCCTACTTATAGCTATAGCAGATATCATAATCTACTTACAAGATAACGCCACTTAATTTAGCGCCTTTTGTTAAAAGGAACTTACCAGTCTACTTAAGAAAGGAGTATTTAAGATCACAAAGCTTGTAACCGTACCCTAAGGTATACAACTCTTTAACTTACGCTTTATGGACGAGATTAAGAACCTAGGTACTAATAAGGCCTTTGAGAAGTCTTAACTAGTTGTATAGGCGTATAACGACCAGGAGAAAGAGCTTATGTTAACTTAGTCACCAACTATTTAGCGAGTTAGCCAGCGACTTATTCTATATATAGCTGCTATAGGGCTATACAGCCTCTATTTGCGGGATATATCACAAGCCTACGTACAGTTCACTATAAACCTAAATTATGAATTCTACGTGCGCCTACCCCGCGAACTGTAGAGCGAACTTAGAATTGGTAAGGATACGGTCTTAAAGGTGCTTAAGCCTCTATACGGAGTACCAGAAGCTGGTAACCACTGGTTTAAGACCTACTATTTGTACCACGTATAGCAGCTATACATAGACCAATCCATATATAACTCTTACCTTCTCCAAAGTAATAAACCCTTTAGTATTGTGGGCCTACAGACTAACAACACTCTATTCTTAGTAGACGAGACCTTTATAAAGGCAGAGTAGAATAAGCTATATAAGGCAAAGTTTATAGCTAAGAAGCGTAAGCAACTTATAGTTAATACACCCCTTAAATTTAACAGTAGCCTTATTTAACTTGTTTCGGACGGAATTACCCTTACCTAGAAACAGTAATGTAAAAACCTTAGCCTAATTAGCACCAAACTGGCCACAAGTACTAGCCTAAGAGGAGCTGCTCGTACTCTAATACTAAAAGACCAGTATATCGCCTAATATGCTAGAGGTATATATATTACCTCTGTTTGTTAACCAGAGGCCTTATTTAATCTATCCTTTACTGCCTAGGTAATTAACCCAGTTAAAGATAATATAAAAAGCCTTAATAAGCGATTAAGTTAGTAGATTGAGAACGTAAATAGAGGCTTAAAGTTCATTAAGCTGGATATCAATACTTTATAACTCCTAGTATTTACGGACGCTTCCTTCGCCAACAATAAGGACCTCTCTTTATAGATTGGGTACGTTATTATACTAGCTGACGCTATAAAGAAGGCCAATATCGTTTATTGGAGTTTAGTTAAGTGCAAGAGAGTCACTTGGAGTGTGTTAGCCTCTAAACTCTACGGTATGGCCTATGGCTTTAATATTGGCGCCGTAATTAAGTTTACTACGGATAAAATCTTACAGGTCAACCTCCTACTTATACTCTGCATTGATTCTAAGTCCTTATACAATTGCCTTATACGATTAGGGACTACCTAAGAAAAGCGCCTTATAATTAATGTGATGTGCCTCCGGCAAGCCTATAAGCGAAGACAGATTACGGAGGTTAAATAGATTAATGGAGATACTAACCCTGCGGACGCTATAATAAAGGGTAAGCCCTGTATAGCACTGTCACAGCTTATTAATATAAATTAAGTTAAATTACGGGCTATAGGGTGGGTTAAACAAACAAACTTAGATTTGGCTTAGCGTTATATAACCAGGATTATAACGGTACTAGGGTACTAGCTGCTATATTCTACGGACCCTGACTCCTACTAACCAATTAGGATTTTCCATGCCCGGCATAGAAAATCGCTATTAGCTTGCTTACTACTAGCGCCTTAGCAACCCTCGCGGAGAAGCTATTATATATTATAGATGGAAGAGCTAGTTATTGCGTATATGCTACGAATAGTCTAAAAGTAAACTTAATTTTAGAGTGTAAATTAGCCTTCTTTTTAGAGTTGCTCCAGTGTCGGAATATTAGTTATATGACGTAGTTATAAGACCACGAAGTAAGACTAGCTAATCTGACCTCGGAGCAACTCCTTACTTAAACAATAATCATCCAACAACCAACACCGCATACGTATCGCAATACAGTGATATTCATGCACGTTGATTAAAGCATGTATACCGACAATATATTTATATTTTATTAATTTAGTTAACTTTTTATTAAAAATAGTAATAAATAAGCTACTTACTATTTAAAAATTCACTTTTTTATAGTTTTTATATTTTTTATATAGCTATATATCTATAGTAAATAACTTATATATATAAAATTAATCTATAATACTACTATTAATATAAAAATTTAATAAAAATTTAGTAAATTAGTATAATATTAAAATTAACATATATATTATTACTATATTTATAATTATTTTATAATAATATATTAAGTTATTAAAATTATAATAGTGGCATAATAGTATGATAATATATATAAATAATATATAAAAATTATTAAAAATTAAAGTTATTATTATTATTATTATTTATTACTTAACGTCTAATTTAGATCCCTATTAGGCCCACGCGGACTACTCCTTATTTATATATGGGGAGAAAACTCTATTTAAGAAAATAAGAAAACCCTGTAATCTATCTCCCCGCCTTTTAGGACTCTCCTACTTAGCGCCTACAAATTACCTATGGTGCTCTACTACCTTACTTTTTAACCTCCTTAGGAATCACTGCTGCCGTAATAAGCCTACGGACGCGCCAGTATCGCAAACTTAACTCTGCTACTGTAGAGTTATTAGGGGGCACCTACTACTCGCCCCTTTACCTTCTATTACCATTTCCTTTATAACCCAGAACTGGTCTAGTATATTTTAGCTAATAAGCTACTAGGTAACCGCCTTAAGAATTTTTTATATTAAGAGTAGTATATTATAGTTCTCTGTGCCAGCTACTAAGAGTATTACTTTTTAGTTAGTGCGTAGAGGGCATAACAGTATTACGTATTTTAGTGTCTATCTTAGCCAACTATATTTACATCTTAGGTTACCTACTAGGATACCTACCTAGTAGAGCCAATCTTTTAGTCCTATTATTCCTACTCTTAAAAGTATTACTATTATATTTTCTACCTTTATTAGGCCTTCTTAGAGCCCTTAGGTATTTACCCCCTATAATATTAACTATACTATAGCTTAGGTTCCTCTTATCTAAGCTAGCCTCTATACCTTTAACTCCTATACGCCTCTCTAGTATTAGTCTAACCAGTATTATATTACGGTAGATAGTTTCCTAGTACTCTTTTATGCTTTACTTTAACTCCTTTCTCTCTTTTACTATTATCTTTACTAGTCTCTTATATGTCTTCCTTCCTCCTTTATATAGGCCTAGGCCCTAATATAGCACCATTCTTCTTCTACTTTCTCCACCTATTTCTCTAATATATTTTCCCTACTTTAGGGTTATTAGTTTACTCTCCTACGGGGCACCTTAGGGTCACTCTATAGTTTATTTAGGCGTATCTTAATATACTTTATAACATTAGAGTTACGCTCCCTTTATACCCTTTATATTGCAGCGGCTTTAATATATAATTATAGGGGGGGGATATTAGCTTCCTTCTCGAGCAGTACTATAGCCGTTTACTTATACCCGCCTATTATACTTTAAAGGCAAGCTATTTAGACCTTTTAGAGTAATTTAAGGAGTAATTTAAGGGGGCCTTTCTTGGTTTCTCCTATAGCCCAAATACTAGATCTATACGTTATAGTTAGCCGGATAACTGCTGTGTATAGTAGGCGTAAACTCTAAAAGCATAGACCCTATATAGAATTAACAATCCTAGACATTGCGATATACTATACTTGGCCCTTATAGGCCGCTTATAACGCATATACGCTCTACTAGAGCTTACTATCTACCTATACTCCTAATACCCTTAGGCCTTAAACTAGTTAACCCCTAAAGCCTTAAATATAAATTATATGCTAGAGATCTATAGATTAGTTGCGTTTTCTTATAAAATAGATTAGCTAGTATTTCTCTGGTAAGAATTAAACTCTATATTATCTTGCCTATTTTATATAGGTATTATAGGCTTTCTCTATAGCTATTAGACCGTATATAATTAAGTTTATATTATTAACAAAGCCTATCCCCTAGGTCGCCCCTTCCTTAAAGGAGTTAAGTAGGTTACTTATAAAGAAAAGAAAGAGTATAGGCAAGAGGGGTAATCCTTATAGTATTCCTGTTATAACTATAATAGGGGGGCTCTAGTATCTGCTAAAGACTAAAGATATTTCTTTCTAGCCTATAAACCCTTAAATAAATTATATAATCTATTCTAGGAAGCTCTTTACCCTAAGGATATATAGGAGGCGCTTGTAGGGTATGTTATTATAGGCACCACTAATATTTAAGCTAAGCATTAATACTATAAAGTCCCTTCGCATCGCCTATGCAGATTTAATAGTGGTAGCGAGTAGCGTAAGTGCTAATAGTGTTAAACGGTTCTTTCTTGCCCCTATTTAACTTTATAGTAGTAAGGCGTGTTGCCGTATCTGCTATATAGTCCGCTATTACCCTTTCTAAGATCTTGCTAAGGGTGTTTTCTAAAGTAATAGGGCGGTAGCTTCCTAGAATTAAGTAATCTGCTTTACCTTCTTTTTATAGGACAACTATTATTATAGATCTTCCGAGTCGTGGGTAGTAGCCTATAGTAAAGTATGCTCTAGCTATATCTGCAAGCTAAGGTGCTATAAGTGGTCTATAGGACTTTAAGGCCTTATTTAGAATTCTATCTAGTCCTAGTGCTATATTATTTAAAAGGCGGCTAATAGTTCTAGCCATTTCCTCTATTATTATATCGCTGTTAATCCGCAGGCCAGTTACTAGTATTTTACCTATAATGTTACTAAGGTCTACTAGAGCCGGTTAGGGGAAATACCTTTTTATAAGGATCTTTACCTTATTATTATTATTATTAGTGGCCTATATTTCCCCTACTCTTCGTAGGGGTAGTAGGTATAAGTCTTCTACTAGGCGCCCTACCTTTTTTTTTTATTACCCATTTTGCTATAGCCCAAAGGCCCTTATTATAGGGAAGGCTTAGGTTAAAAGTATACTTATTTATAAACCGTCTCTAGTTATTCCTTGCTTTTTTTTAGGGTATTCTTTAACTGGTTTCTTATATCTTTATATTATCTAATTAAAGTAATTATATAATAGTATAATAATATAGTAATATAATAAATATTAATAAAAAAGTATTTTTAAATAATTATAATATATAATAATAATTTATTGCTTAACGTCCGATTTGGATCCCTATTAGGCCTATATGGACTACTCCTTATTTACATATAGGGAGAAAACTCGATTTGAGAAAACCCCGTAATCCATCTCCCCGCCTTTTAAGACTCGCCTACTTAACGCCTATAAGTTACCTATAGTGCTCTACTACCTTACTTTTTGACCTCCTTAGGAACCACTGCTGCCGTAATAAGCCTACGGACGCGCTAGTATTGTAAACTTTACTCTACTACTGTAGAGTTATTAGGGGGTGCCTATTACTTGCCCCTTTGCCTTTTATTACTATTTCCTTTGCAACCTAAAACTGGTCTAGTATATTTTGGCTAATAAGCCACTAGGTAACCGCCTTAATAATTATAATATATATAAATATTATTATTATTATATTACTATTATAAGTATAAAAATTAATTTTTTAAAGAGAACTTAAGGAGAATTTAGGAAAATTAGAAAAATTATATAATATTAAATATATATATAGACAATATTATAAAAATATAATTAATACTATTTATATATAATTACTTATATATTACTTTATTTAAAAATTTAATATATAATATATATATATATATATATTTATTATACTAGAAGTTAGTAAATTTTATAAATTTTATTTTAATTGGTTATTTTTACTTTATATATATATTATAAAAATATAAAAAGTGTTAAAAATTATTTGTATCAATTTAATAATACAATTAAGTCATATCCTGGGGCACGAAATACGTATAGTATTGTATGCTCTTTGGGATAGTAGTAACTGTCGATTCTATTAAGGTAGACTACGTAGTCTATATACTAACGCGCCTCCCCCCTAATTAGTTAGTACGTAGGTAGTTATATACGAACGCGTAAATACGCGTTCGTACACTAGGTGCTATAATTATACACTAGCGGTACTTAGAAAATGAAACCACTTATATATAGCCTCCGTAATTGCCTTAATAGGACTATAAAATATATAAGGAAATATATAGGAAATCCCTCCCAAGGTGCCTTCTGGGCTGCCTCCTAAACGGTGCTCTAAGCTGGCCGTAAGTCCTGCTTACGGTCTGTAAAATGAACTGTACAGCCCTTTGACGGGCTGTAAATAAACTATACGGCCTTCTGGCGGGCCGTAACTAAACCGTAAATGCTCTATTAGTCTTACTCTACCCATTCTATAACCTTTAGATTAAGCTTATTTATGTTAATTAGGATTTTAAGGGCTTAATACAGCTTTGCCTTAGTTATGGCGTTTACTAGGTTGTTTCCGCCGCTAATCTATTTAACCTTCGCAATTTCACGTCGTTTATAGGCCTGACGTAAGTATATTAGGTCAACTATAAGCCTCTTTTCTTATGTCGTACCTAGTTTAACTAGGTAGTCGTAGAGGGACTTTAAATTAGTGCATAAAACTAGGGGTAACTGCTCTAGTTATAGAATCTTCTAAACCGTTAATTTAATTGCGGCTGCTATATTAAATCTATAAGCTAGTATATATAGTTTAGAAGCTAGTATACTGCGGGTTACTTATTTACACTTAATTAAAGACTAGTATAGTATATTTACGTCCTAATTATAGTCCGTAAGTATAATTATAAAGCCGATTTGTAATAATAGGTCTCTATTATTAGTAAAGGAGGCGTCCGTAAATGCTAGTAAGCTAAGGGAACTTAGGTCTAGTGGTATAAAAGTAAATCCCCTTACTACATTGTTAATTTGCCACTAAATGCGCTTATTAAGCTACTTAATATTTTCTTCTTGCGGATTTACTGCCTAGGCCGCAAAGGATAAATCGTAGGCAGATTTAGGTTGGCAGACTATAGCAATATAGGCGCCTCTTACACGCTATATAATGTATTAGTCCTTTATATTTACAGTCTTATAGGTCTCTTTATAGGAGCTGGTGAGGTTTATAAGCTTTACTATAACGGGCTTTAGGTTTTAAGCTTAGCGTTCCTAAGTTAGCTTAATTAGGTTACCCTTTTATGTAATTAGGCCTCTATTAAACTTAATTAGATTCTGCTTAGTTAACTGCTCTTATAGCTTTACTAAGAACTTAACCTTTTATAGTTTAGTTTCTTTAGCGTCCGTAAAGGTCTAGTCTACTAGGAATAGAGTATTATCTATTTAGAGTTTAATAATACTAAGGCCGTTTAATGGGCTGTATAGGAGGCAGAGGTTATAGGTTAACTATTCCATTTTAAGTTTACTAATATAGTGCTAGTAGTATATCTTAAACTAATAGTTTCTAGCTTCCGGTACTCCGTATAAAGGTTTTACAACCTATAGGATTGTTCCTAGTTATAGGTTAAGCTCGGGGGGTAGCCGTATAAAGATGTCCCTACTTAGGTAGGTATTAGACTGCATATAGGCTTACAAAATGTCCTGTAGGTAAAGAGCTACGGGTTTACTTTGCTGTAGTTTGGGTATAAGTATAAGTATAATCCGTTAACTAACTTGTTAAATTATAGGCGATTACATAAGGACTAAGTCCTTTCCTTAGTTGTTATAGGCTTGTATAACAAGCCTTAATTTTTTAAAAACTTTGTTAGTATTAGGGTGCTTAATTTTGTTAACAAAGCGTAAGTTAAATATATAGACGCCTTGCAGAACGTCTCTCTCCGTTATAACCGCAAAGATACCCTTTTTAAGTAGTCCATTAATCTCTTTACGTTATAAGTCCGTAAATAGGGTTTCCTGTACTAGAACTAATATATCCATAGGTAGAGGTTACCTTACGGATATTCCTGCGAAGGTTAGGTAATTCTTTATTACGGAGTTCTTAATTATAGGGTGCTTTTAAGGGCGCCCTTAACCACGCTTTATAGTAGGTTTAGTAGGTTTAGTAGGTTTTTAGGGGACTTCTAGGGCAGGTAAGGGTGCTTCTAGTTTATTTAATTCGGCAGTCGCTTCTAGTTCGTCTAGTTTGGCAGTTGCTTCTAGTTCGTCTGGCTTAACGTTATAGGTGGTTTTAGGCCGAAAGTAGGGTTTTATAGACATGCTTCTAAAGCTAGTTAGCCCGCTAGGAAGCTATACGCAGCACGTCTCGTTTTTTACGGCTAGTAGATAATAGGGTCTATTCTAGCTACCGCTTTTACACTATATAAGGACTTTAGAGTTAAGCGGGAGGTTATATACTAAGGTTATATTAGGTCCGTTGCGGTAGTATAAAGCGTTATTAATAGTTTGTTTAGCCCGTAGCTTAACTATCTCGGCTATCGCCTTCTATATTGTAGCTGCTTGTTCCGTAATAGATAGGGTAGGAGGGCCTAGGTTGCTTATCCTTAGGTAAGCTCTATAAACTAAAAGGGTGGGTACTAGTCCATTAGGGCTAGCGGTGTTATTAATGGCTTTTACGGCCATCTGTAGAGCCAGTTCCTTTTAAATATCCTTATATTCGTCTATAATAATCTAGTAAGCTCTCCGTAAGGCTAGGTAAGCTTACTTAATAAGCCTAACGGACCAATATGCCTTAACTAGGACAGCTTTTGTTAATATAGCTATGGCCGTAGCATACTGCTGGAATTTCTTGCTGATAAAGTTCCTACTGGCGTTATAGGTGATATACTTAGGGGGTCTAACGTATATGTTAATCCAGTAGGTCCGTAAAATATCCTAAGTATATTTTATGGATATATTTTGCAGCTAACGGGCGGCTTAATAGTGGGTTGCCTTGTTAATTATATATAATACTAGGTTTCCGTTAATATACATAATGTCTATGTACACTAAGTGGTTAAAATTAAGGTCTTTATAAAGAGTGAACTTAAATCGGCTTAGGGAACGTCCGTATTTCTAGTAGAAGGAGCAGTATTTAGTTAGGTGGTTAACTGCCTTCCTATTAATGTTGTTATGTCTAGAGCGTTTAAGGACTCTATATAGCTTTTCGGCTAACGGATAGCCGAAACGGTAGTGTAATTGGTGGATTTCCGTACTGGTAAGGTAGTACGGGTTATAGTTAAAAGATTCCTAAATGTAGGTTTGTAAGTCTCTCCCTATATAAGGAACGGGTGTCCAAATCGTCGTGTAATTAGTAAGGTAATATACTTACTTCCTAGGGTAGTTACGGGATCAATTAGGATATCCGTAATATTGTTGTAATATATCTATAAGACAGAGTAGGAAGGGGGTGTCCGCTTTTACTACGTGGAAGTTAACTAGGCTAATTAGAGTCTTAACTTTGACTGATTTAATTAATGCGGTTAAGCCGATGCCGAATTAGACGTTTACGGCCCCAGTTTGCGTAATATCAATATCCGTATTATTATTTGTGGTGGTTCTATATACGAAGTATTGTTTATAGCCTATAGTAGACTTCTTAAAGGCACTTGTGTTAATTATAACACCGTAGAATTCCTTAGGGGTATAGCGTTCTGTGGTGATATATGCAAATAGGTCCTACTTATAATCTATAACGTCTATAGTAGGGGTGCTTATAGAATGGTTTTTAGGCGCAACTAAGTGTATAAAGGAATGGTTGGCTAATACGGTCGTAATATTAAAGGCTTAGCTGTCCATAAAAGGTTTAAAAGTAGTTAGGAATGTTTCTAAGGTCTCTTATTCCTAAGCGTTTAAGTTAAAGTTAATTATAAGGGCTTCTATTAACTTATTAGGGGGCTCTTCTACTTCCTCTCCTTTGTATTTTAAAATAAACTAGTTAATATGGCTATTAAGTCTCTTCTTAGACTTGTTACGTTCTTTTTAGGTATGCCTTATAGACTAATATCCTTTTTTACCGCACACGAAGCACTTCTAGCTGGTTTGTCTACGGGGGTATATTTTCGTATAAAGGTTGCTATAGGGGTTACGGGTAGGACTTAGTCGGTATAGGTACTGCTAGTAGTAGCGGCGGTCTGTAAAGTAGACGTCTAAGTCTGTTTATAGATATTGAATATCTATAATAAAGGCTTAAGTGTTGCCTAGTAAGTTTAAGACTTTGTATATTATAATAGAGGAGCGTAGATTATTAATAAGGCCAGCTAAGGTATCTGTAGGCTTATAGTAGGCGTACTTATAGGGCTTTACTTCCTGGTAGGCCGTAATAAGTTTATTATATAGAAAGTCGTCTATTTAAAGCTTAGCGTTAAGGCCGTGCTATAGGTGCCGGAGGTCTTTAATAAGAATTTACAGGCACTCTGTAGTCGATTTTTTAGTATTCTTATTAATTACGGTCCGTAGCTTAGTCGCATTTTATTAGGTAAGGATATTACGCTTATATTCTAGTCCTTTAAAGTAGTTACGGGTAGCTTTATATAGCTTATTAAAGGGAACACCAAGGGGGTTGCTCTTAAGGTTAGTGTAGTAGTGGTTAAGTACTAGGCCGCGCAGTATAGTAGAGTATGCTTAGCTAAACTTCTATTTAGGAATATCGGCCTTCTAACAGAGGTCCGTAAAGATGGTTAGTTTAAAGTTAAAGTTATTGTTTTTACCGCTATACTTAGATTTATTAGTATAGAGCTTAGCTAGGTTAGCTAGCTCCTTGCTATAGGTCTTTACTTAGGTAGTTTACGGGTTTATAATTTAAGCAACGGAAGTATTTTAGTCCGTATTTTAGTTTACAGGGGTATTATAGTCCGTAATTTGGGTACTAGGTATACTTTAGCCCGTAAGATTAATTCTAAAATCGCTTAAGTTTATAGGACGAATTTAGTTAAGTAGGTTAGGTATAAGGCTAGTAATACTATTAAGTTTAGGAGAAGCAAAGGGTTTATTAGTAGCTTTAACCTAGTTTAGGATTTCCTCTTTAGTCCATTCCGTTTAGTCCTCCTTCTATATTATATTATATAAGGACCATACAATAATAACTCGTTTATCCTTTTTAACCCATATACCTTAGTAACGTAAAAGGGTTCGTAGGTTACGGATAATAGTAGTGTTATAAGCCTTGGGGGTAGCTTCCGTAAAGTCTATAAAGTCTTCCTTATATTGCTCCTATAGGTCGTTATTTAGAAGCTTATAGTGTCCGTATTTAAGGATTTTAAAATTAATATAGTCGTTGACGCCGTCCGTAGACGTAAGGTCGACTCCCTAACTCCACTTCTTTTGACCTTTACTAATTTGCTTAGTTATATCTGCCATATTATATAGCGTAGTATATCTATATAAGCTGTAGTGGGTAGTAGTAGCTTATAGCGGGTGGAGGAGGTCTTATAACGGTCCATAAAACCAATTAGCGGGTCTGTAACAGTTTAAGAGATCTTATAGTGGTCCGTAAAGGCAATTAACGGGTCCATAACGGTTTATAGAAGGGTAGGAGGTTTCCATAGGGTCTAAAAAGGTTTAAGGTTTAAGGGGGTTAAGAATAGGGGGTTCTGTAAAGGTCTATATTCGCGTTTATAAACTTCTAGTAAACTATACTAAGACTTAAATAAGTATATAGAGTTGGTAATAGGTCCGTAATCCCCGACTTCCGACCTTTTAGTAGGTTATACTAGGAGTCTAAACAGGTAGTTACTGTTGTATATTGCTCGGTAGGAGGTGTTAAGTAATTGCTAATCTATGCGCGCTCACTAATCAGTATTTATATTAATTTAATAATACAATTAAGCTATATCCCGGGGCACGAAATACGTATAGTATCGTATACTCTTTAGGATGGTGGTAACTGTCAATTCTATTAAGGTAGACTACGTGGTCTATATACTAACGCGCCTCCCCCCTAATTAGTCAGCACGTAGGTAGTTATGCATAAACGCGTAAATACGCGTTCGTATACTAGGTGCTGTAATTATACAAAAATAATATACTAAAGTAATATAAAAATATTAATATAAAAAAGATTCGTTAAATTTTTTTCCAAAAATATATTTATATATATAATATCGATTATTTTTATATAATTTTTTATTATATCTAAAATTAATAAACTATTATAATATATTAAAATTATAAAATTATATAACCTTAGGTTTAAAAATAATAAAAATGTATAATAAGATATACAGCTATTTTAAAATAATTTTATTAAAATAAAGAATATATTATTTTTTATTTTTTTAACTTAAATATAATTTTAGTAATATAATAGTTTATATAAATATATTTTATGCTTTATTTAATAATAATATTAGTAAAGTTATTAGAGTTATAAGTTAAGCTAAGAGTGTCTCGCTTGGGGGGGGTGTCTCGCTTAGGGGTAAGCCACGTTAGCGTTTAGCTTACGTGTTTCGCTTGCGGATTTCGCAAAAAAGTATACTATTTAATTAGTATTTACATCGCTTTATTTTTATATATTAGAAAATAGATACTTTAATTATAATATAACTCTTAGCTAAGTTATAGTAATTACTAGAGATCTCTGTAAGAGTCTTTACTATAGTTAATTTTAGGCCATCCTAAGAAGAAATATCTTTTAGGATGCCCTGCCTAAACCTCTATTATACTAGTTCAGTCTTAGTAAATCACCTTAATCGCATAATTACCTTAATCGCACGATTTTCTAGCTTATATATCTCTTAGCTCGCAAGATTACCTAGCTTATATAATAGTTCTCTACCTTTATATACTTAGCAGCGTAAGTTAGGCCTGCCTATAACTTATTTAGTCCTCTATAAAGAAAGACTTATTATTTTCTAATCCGGATATCTTAGAATTAGCCTTTATTAGCCTACCCTCTTTAACCTAGTTAAAATATACTAGCGTTTTCTTAACTAGTGCAGGATAGAACTTTTCCTTTAAAGTAGTTAGTAGTCTATATAGCAATAAAGAGAAGAGGGCCTACTAGATCTTGTGGGTTTAGAGGCTATAAAGGTTAATCTATAAACATATAGGTATAAAATCGACCGTTGCGCCGTATTAAGATATAGCAATCTATATTATAGTCTCGCTTTAATCTATTAGCCTTTTATAAAAAGGTCTCCTTTTACTTTTAAAAATTCTCGTTTATAGCTCGCTTTAACCTTAGTAGTAACCTTTACTTTAAACATATTACTATAGTACTAAATAATTAATGGCCTATTGGCGTTTTATGGAGTAACTAGGGTATAAGTTAGCTCTAAATTACATATTAATAAGGTAGGAATATTAAAAATAAATATAGAATCTACTCCTTAATATTGGCCTAAGTTTTGACTAAAAATAAGGCCTTATTTTAAGAACTAGATTTAATTCTAAAAACTAGATTTAATTCTAGGTCCTAGATATACTAAATATAACTAAAAAGATATAGTATTAAGCTAATTGGATTATTTTTAGTTCTGGCTTAAATTACAATTCTAAAAACTAGATTTAATTCTAAAGACTAGATCCTAATTCCAGTTTTAGAATATAGGCTAATTAACCACTATAAAAGGGCGTAATTCTAAAAGCTAGATCTAGTTCTAGGAACGGGATCTAGTTTTTAGAAAATAGGTCAATTAACTGCTATAAAAAGAGGTTATATCTATATTTAGTATATTAGGTTTAGCTCGTTTTAGGATTAGCTACGTAATTAATTATAGGCGCGTGTATAACCAACCCAATAATTAACCTACTTTTGTAGCTGCACCCTTACCTGGCGCCTTTAGCATTACTATATTAGAGCCTTACTCTATTTAAGCCTTACGTATTGCGAAATAAATTAAAGCTAATAATTACGATTAGTTATAGACTAATAAATGCTGCCTATAGCTTTCCAATAATACTAGAATCCTATATACGTACTACGTTTTAGCCTACACAACTAGAGACTATAAATAGTGTCCCCGCACTTTGGGTTATTATAGCTTAGTATTTAACTAAGCCCCACAAAGCCTTAGTCTGAGCTACGTCGGATTAGCTTGACTTTTCCGCGCTTAATCTTCAATCCTCACGTTCCGCACCTTGCTTCCTTCCTTATACTTTTCTTCCTCGTTATATTCTTATTTTAAAACGCGCCTAATATATCCTTAACCTCCCTACACTTATTTACTTCTCTACTATTATACTATCCGTTATGTCCTAGCCTTTTTAATATCCCCTCCTTACCTACCTACGTACCACATCGGCCCTCCTAACGTAGCTCTTGGCGCGTTCGCCCACAATAGCGAATCTTTTTAGATTAGAGATAATTAAAACGAAACCTATTGGAGAAGGGCTAGATAACTTCCGCAATTTATTTAATTTGACTTATTAGGATCTAGGCATCCCTAGCTCTTTAGACTTGTTATACTAAATAGGCAATAAAGGTATTTATTAATTCGTCCATTATAAGTCCCCTCTAATACATATAGGGCTTAAAAATCTTATTGTTGACTTTATCCTAGCATTATAAAACCTTCCCACTGCTTAACTACTACCGTCTAGCGCTAGCCGTAGCAATCTTCTCTATAATCTTATCCGACTTAGCTCCTTAGTTAATTCCATTAACTTTAATATTAAACGGTTCACCCCTCTTCTAAAAACAGTTCTTAATCGCGAATCCGATAAGGACGTTTAGAGTAATACTATCGCCACCGTAACAGAGTCCACGCCTCCCCCCTAACCGCTACCATTCTACGTTTAAACCCCATATCTACGCAATATAAGCAGCTTTACTAACTTGTCTAAATATAGGAAATACGTGGATTATATTCTAAAGGAGGAGCTAGGTCCTCTTTATATGGGGATTCCTAGCTTATATAAAGTATTCTTTAGAGAAGTAAAAGGTCTTAAAGAGGTAAGCGCCGCCATTTTTAAGAAATGTAAGGAAGGGGACAATCCACTATATACTAAGGGCGGCTGGCGTAACTGGCCTAAAAGCGCAGAGCAAGATAATGTCCTAAAGTGGTTTAATAACTTAATTAAGTTATTTTTAGGTTTTATAAAGGAGTATAGGTCTGCCCTAAAGATATAACAAACACTTATTATATATACTAAGCAGCCCTTATAAGGGTCTACAGTAAAGCAAAAGCTAGATATTAGTTTTATGGATAATCCAATAGCTAGCGAAAGCTCTTAATGCTATTGGTTGTATATACTTATACTAGGAGAGCTAAAGAGTAATTAAAACACTAATATAGCCTTATAGGCATGGTTTAATTTAAGAAAATATATAAGAGAAGTCTTCGCCGCTTAGGACACTTGCCGCTTTATTTTAGGCTTTACCCTTTATAGATCTATTATGCGGCTATAAGAGTATAACTAGGTAGAAGGCATTATATTATTACTATTTAATATTAATAAAGACGGACTATAATTTACTTTAGCAATATTAGGATTTCTCTAAATAAATAAGGAGCAGCTTAGGTTTAACCCTACTATTCTAATATTAGACGGCAAGCAATATATTAAGGTTATACGTAATAATTAGACTAAGCGTCTTATCCTTAATAAACCTATAAAGCGGGCACGCTATATTACTAGTTAAGTAACTACTTACTAGAAAGTATACCGTAAGGGGGATACCTCTAAGATACCCCTTATTATTAAAGACTTATAGTAGTACCCGCAGCGCAAGGAAGAAGGTAAACTACTATATAAGGTAATGTAGAAAGAAGTAGTTAACGTGGCTAGGTACTATTACCATAAGATAGTTTATAGAGGCGGTAAAGAAGATAATATTTATAATAACGTCTATAAGGGGCTAGATATTATAAGAGCGACAAACTATAAGCTAAAAGACTTAATAATGCCTTTAAGACCGGCTAGAGTAAAAATAAGTATAAGGAAAGGCCGAAGTTTTAGTAGAAAGAGGTCGTCTAGCTATACTAACGCCCTATTACCGCCTAGTAAGCGTATATATTTAAGCTCTCCGCCTAAAGGCGGAAGGCGCCTTATAACCCTAAATTGAGTATATTAATATGTTATTACTAGGGACTACGGAAAGCCTCTTTATAAAGTAAGCTCTTAGGCTGTAATACTTGCTATACTAAAGGGTGGTATTAAAGGATATAAGTCTTTATATATGCGGGCTGGCATTATCTAATATAATATTTTAATAGGTAACCTTATAATAAACGAGGAAGACAACAATCCTTCTTAGCCGGTATTTTTAATTAACTTTAATCTTACAATTAAGGAGTAGTGAGAAAGGCCTTTAGGAGCGCGGGGTAAGACTAGTATAAGAGTATTTATAGCGATTGGAGTACTCCTAGGCGAGATATACTCAGCTTAGCATAATTTTAAGTCGTTTTTTTAGGTGCTATTCTAGATATATATTTACTATAATAGACCTAATAAAAAAGGAAATGTTATTAATAGGTTTAATAAGTAGAATTCTATAGATATAGAAGAGCTAGCTAAGATAAAGAAAGGAGAAGTAGATAATAAAGGGGATTTTCTTAAGGGTATAGGTGATAACTTTTCACTATACTATCAGCCACTAATCCCTTAGGTTAATAGATTGCGGAAGGTAGTATTTTTAGGTAGTAGGAGGTAAAAGGGAAATAATAAAAAACTTTCTTCTTAAATAAAGGAGGTACTTTAGGAAGTAAGAAAGGATCTAAAGGTGCTAGCAGAATAGATAGAATAATATTTTATTGCTCTTCTACCATATAAGTAAAGTTTTGCGGAGATTTAGACGGCTAAGGCTAGGTAGTAGCCTTAGTTAAAACATATATAAAACAGCGTAGGGTAAATCGCCTGGGCTAAATAAACCCGGGGAAGCGGATAACTTAATCTTCCGTTAGATATTAGGTCCCTATACCCTACTATCCTATATAGGCTTTATATTTTTACAAAATATATAATCTACTCCCTAGCCTATTAGAAGCTACCTTATACCGCCTAAATAGAGGCCGTAGGAGAGTTAATCCCTTTCTCTAACTAATCCCCTACTTAAATAAGTCCCCTACTTAAATTAATCCCCTATAGGAGCTAATACCTATATATTTCGCCACCCTATAGGAACTAATCCCCTACTCTAATAAATCCCCTATAGAATCTTATCCCCTACTCTAATAAACCCCCTACGCTAATAAATCTTATCTTATAAATCAGACTCCCGGGGAGAAATTACGCTACAGCGTAATGCTAAAGACCTAGTGCTACGCTTATAGACTCTTACAAACTCCTAAGCCAATTAAACTACTATACCCTAGTCCTATAAAGTCCTGCGAAGTCCTAAACCAATTATATTACACTAAGAGGCATTTCTCTTTAAGAGTCTAAGAGCTTATGGGCGCCCTTTATATACAAACTCAAAGTTTCTTATTAGGCGACAACTCTTCCATTACAACGCTATATCTTATACCCTAAATTAACTCCAAAATACTTCCAACCATATTTAATTAAAAGCTATTTACTTCCTCTATCTTATTAAGAAATAATAGACGTTGCTAGCGGAATATATATACCCCTATCCAACGATTCGCAAAGCCCTTTATCCAGCGTTCCTCCTAGCTCTCCTCTACCTTCTAATAGATATCCTAATGGGTATCTTAATAAACTTAACAGCGATATGGATTACCTTAACAATAAGCTTAATAGCGACGCTATTAAGGCCCTTTAGCCTTCCTTTAACGGACCTTCCTTTCCTACCCGTGATTAATACAATATAAGTAATAGGGAACGGCGGTCTACGCAATTTAAGCTATAACAGGTAGCTAATATACTACGCCGCGTTAGATAGAGCTTTCGAGGCTTTATACTTGCTTAGGTTAAGTTAGAAGAAGGCTAAGAGGTTATAATTAAGTACCGCCTATATAGCAGTTAATAATAGTAACGGCTTTAACTAAGGCGTGCTATAGACGATCCACGTATAGGAAACGTCTGCTTATATTATTCTCTAGTAGACTCTTTTACTATAGAGCTTAATAACCTTATCTACTAGCCTTACTTTACTTAATTTAATTATACCATAGACCTAGAGACGCTTAACTTTAAGCTAGCCTTTAGGACTATTTAAGAGGTTGCCCCTATATAGCATGCTATTCTTATAAGACTTATAAGCAATTAGCGCGCCTACCGACCTAGCTACGACGCTCCGCTTTAGACTAATACGTTATCTAAGCGATTGTTTACTATTACTAGTATAGTATATCATTCTCGGGCTAAAAAGCAATCCGCCTTCCTCTCTCTAATGCTAGATATCTATTTAGTAGGCTCTAGTATAAAGCGGCGAGTAATTAAGACTCTATTAGGGCTTAGAATATATTATAGTTATTATTAGGCCAGTTAGTTAATAAACAAGATCGCTAAGGCGGTAGAGGTATATTATTTAACTCCTATAAACTCCTAGGCCAACTAGCTAACTTCTTTAGAGATAACTCTAGCTTTAGGCGTCTAATAAGCAGATGGTAATTGTCTATAATAACATTAACTTTAAAGATAGAAAAAGGGACGAGGTTATGGGCCATACGGATACTATACAATTATTAATAACGGCGGCTATTATTCTTTGCCCTAAGCTACCAACTTCGGGTCTATGTTAGTCTATATACAATCCAACAATACCTCTTAGGCTTAAAGATATATTAGCTGCCCCTAGTATATCTGGCGAGGATCGGGTTAAGTATTACATAAAGCCTTATATTAGATGCAATTAAGAGAATTTATATAACCAGCGTTAGTTCTATATTTAGAGATAGTGATTACTATCCTAAAATACTAAGTATGTATTATCTTAAAGTAAATAAGACTAAGTTCTGGTAATTTAGGGCTATATTTAAGGATAAGGGTACTATTAAAGGTATATATGGCGTCCATAAAAGTATATTCCTAAACTAGCTTAGTTTATAGGTACTAAAAGACCCTACTAAAGCTAGAACTATTTATAATAACTTCCGTAATTAACTCTGGCTTATCTATAGAGACTAGCTTACGGCACGCTATATTAGGGCCGTTAAAAACAAGTAAACCTAGGCACGCCAACTATACAATTAACGGGATTAGCTTCTTAGTTTACCTGCGTGGTTCTATATCTAGATAAACCTACTAAATACTATTATCCGTACGTATTAGGCACCCACTCTTTCTAAAAAGGAGGCTTATCATTGCCTATAAGCTAATACTACTATATAGGGTCGCAGTTAGTGTAGTTAGGAGAATACTAAATACCACCTAATGGAACTAATTGTTGCGCAGGGCTTTACAGCACACGTAGTTGCATTATTTTACGCAGTAATATAATATAGGGGTTACCTTATTGCCTCTAGTAGAGACTTCTTTAAGTAAATAGACTATGTCACTAACGCTATTAGTTCCCTTATACTAAATTAATTTTTAGAACTTATAAAAGACGTCCATCTAGCCGTATTTATACTAGATGCGTAGAATAGCAATAGCTCTACTAAGCAACTATATAATGATATTAAATTCCAAACAATATATTATATACTTTAGGAGGTTAAGCTATTTTTATCTATTCGGCATGCTATTAAATATACAGATATAGGTATGCTAAGGCACTTTATTAACCCTCTTATTATCTACTTTTTTGGCGCGTCCTAGCATAACTATAGCCGTAAGATATTATTTTATTAATAGAATCTCTCCCTAGTAAATACGCCTAAGTTATAGTATATAATACTATCCTTTAGGCTTATAAACTGGCTTAGCAGGGCTACTATACATAAAGCAATTAACCTTAGGCTTAAGCATCTTAATAGTAGCTATAAGATTAAAATAAAGTGTTATAAGAACTTAACGTATAATGCGGATATTATATTTAACCGAGTATGTCTATTAAATACTTGGGTTAGGGCTTTACGTAAAAGACTAGAGGCTATATTTAGCGAGTATATACCTAGGGCTTATACCACTGCTGCTGCAATACCGGATATGTTTTTACTCGCTTATACTCTCTTTGCTTTAGATTTAGCCGAACCGCGGAGTATAAAGCAATTAGCTAGTATAAAGTTCTTTAATTCTTCTAATATCTTATAAGAAGGAATTAGGGTACTAGCGGATAAGGTTAATTAGTTTAACCAGCAGCACGTTTAACAATTAGATATAATTAGAGGGTTATATCCTTCTAAGACTATAGATAATACTAATAGATTTACTAATATAGAAGACTATACTAACTAGGTTAAGGAGGGGTTAAATAGGGTTATTAATCTAATAATTAACCTTATAGGAATTAGGGTAGCTAACTAATCTCTAAACTCCTATAAACTTTTACAAACTCCTATAAACTCCTAGACTAATTAAATACCTATATTTATTAATGCTCTAAACCAGTATACTAGCAATACATCCCTTAGGTTAAATTTGCCTAATCCTTAAACTCCTACAAACTCCTATAAACTCCTATAAACTCCTAGATTACCTAGATTAATTAAATATCTATCTTTACTAAACTATAACAATCTTAACTAGCCGCGACTGTCTTATTTGCACTAAAATAGATATCTAGCGTAGGAAGTACACGAGCTTTAACATCTACCGGTATAGGCTTAATACGCCCTCTATATACTCTAGATATAGGTTATTAGCCTTATACTATACTCTACAACAGCCTAGCGATCTTTAGTAATAGTAAACCTAGTTATAGCCAAACTCCTATAAACTCCTAGGCCAATTAAATACCTATGTTTCTCTTTAACTAGGCTAATATAACTTATATATAAACTTTTACATAAACTTTTATATAAAATTTTATATAAGATAATAATAGAACCTAGTAACTGTATTTAACCACTACCTATTTATACTACCTACTAGGCAACTCTAGGGCTTTTATAACGCCTTATAGTTAGGCCCGCATTAAATAGTACTATTATTTAAAATTACCCTTTAGATTAATATAGCTGGATTAAAGCTTACCTATAAAGGATACCTTATAGTTAGGCCCATACTAAACAGTATTATTATTAGGTTTTACCCCTTAGATTAATATAGCTAGATTAAAGCTTACCCACAAAAGTATACTATAAAAGCCATTACTTCCGCGCACTAGAGTGCTAGAAAGCAACGCTAAACCCCCCCTCCTCCTCCCCTTACGCCGTAATGCCACTGCTGCTAGGACCTAGTGGTAGACCACTAAACGGCTTATACGCCGCTAAAGACCTTAGCCTAGGAGGTGGGGGTAAGGGATCCTTAGGGTCCTTACGCCTACGCCTTAAAAGGCTATACCCGCCGAAGCGGGCCACTACCCAGTAGTGAGCGCAGGTGTCCCTAGGCCTACTTACCTGCTATATACCCTTTTTAGAGTATATTTAACACTCCTTACCTAAGGCCTAGTAGGTAGTATATTACTTACTACCTACTAACTCCACCCCTAACTCCGTCTCTATTATCCGGCCAATATAGCCCTAGTCTCTCCGCTTATTCGGCCCTATAGTCACTAACCCTACCGCTAACTGCAACCACTATTTGCCTTAGGCGGTAGGGGCGTATATAGCAGTCGCCTTACCGCAGGGGGCCTAAGCCCACAGTAGGCGGACTAGGTTAGCGCGCTAGGTAAGGGTAAACCCGGCGATAGTAAGGGCGGGTAGCAAAAGGGCGGGTAATAGGGGGAGGGCTAAGGTAGGAGTAGAAGCGGGAGTAGGAGTGGAAGTAGAAGTAGAAGTAGGAGCAGGAGCTAGGGCCGGTAATAGTAATAGTAGTAGTGGCCTATAAATATATGTAAGCTAAGTATATACTATATAGTTATTAATACTTACAGCTCCTTTCCTAACTCCCTACCGCCAAACCATTTATTATTATCGTCGTCGTTATCGGCGGCGGTAGCGGGCGGCGGCGGCAGCACTAGCGGCGGCGGCGGCGGTGGTAGTGGTGGTGGTGCTACTAGTGCTAGTACTAGTGCTATCACTACTAGTGCTAGAAGGGGAGGGCAAGGATAGCGGCAACGGGGGCGGGGGCTATTTAAATCAGTTAGTTATATCTTATAGTTAATAGTTATTAATACTAATGCTTATAGCGTCTCTAAACAAAACCTGCCAAACTAAAGCCGGCGACGAGGAAGCGGGCCCACGGCCGCAAGAATTCTCTCCTTATTAAGGAGGACGTTAAATAGGTACGCGAGCACCTAAACGGCAGGAGGAGTTATTTAGAAAGCTTTTTTTTTTTTTAAAAAAAAGGCTTTTAATAGGAGATATAGCCGAGAGTAAGTTCAAAGATAAGGTTTAAACTAAGTTATTATTGCTAGGCAAGATTTGGTACTATTTACCTTTAATTTAGTCTTCTTTACTAATAAGAATAATTCTCTAATTTACTATAGGATCCCCGTAAACTCCTGTAAACTCCTACAAACTCCTACAAACTCCTAGGCTAATTAAAGTCGCGCACCACTTTTTATGAACTCTTATAAATTCCTAAACTATATATCTACGCATTTATACAAAAGTTCTCTTTACCCTTTAAGGTTGCATACCTTACGCGCCTTCTCTTTAAGATAGGTATAAAGTTTAGCACTTTACCCGTATTTAGATCTCTTTCTACTAATAGTAACTAATATAATGGTGTAATAGGCTCTGTGCTATTACGCCTTTGCCTTTATTTTTTTTAACTTAGAGTAATACTTTTCTAGGTATCTAATATATTAACTAGCTGCTGGGTATCTAACTAGCTATAGTTACGGCTATATCTAGTAACATTTGCTCCTAAAATACAAGCTTATTTAAGCTGTCTTATTATATACTAAATACCTTTAGATATACCATTAGGTAGGATAGGTAAGGTTAGTAATAGCAATACTAGCGTACTAATAGCTTTGTTAACCTATTCTCCTAGTTTTAATAATGTATATTTATTTACTCCGGCCGTCTCAATTATATATAACTATACAGCCCTTAATACCTCTTGTCTTGCAACCTGTATGGTAAGAGTATTATCCCTTTTACAAATGGTTGCGGCGTAATTAGATACACTAGTATAAGATTCCTAACTATACTGGCCTTATAACTCCTATAGCTTCTATAGCTGCTATTATTACCTTCTTATATATCTTGCATTCTTTATCTTATTATATAAATCGTTAACCTCCTTAATAAAGCACTAGAGTTGCTCTACTAATAATTGCCTAGCCTTTTCTCTATAAGGCTATATCTAAAGTAAAGGAGCTTTAGTATAGAGGCGATTAAAAGTAAGCGTATCCTAAAAGTCCGGTTCTAGTTTATATACGTATGCAAGCTACTAGCGGTATATTTTATTTATATACCTATTTAGTAGCATAGGGAAGCGCCTACCTATACCGTATAATACTTCCGCCTGCGTAGTCATCTATTTATTAATAAGAGTTAGGGCAAAATAAGGTTGCGAACCGCTTCTTAGCTAAGTAATTAGCAGTAAAATATCTAAAGCCTAAGTAAGAGTTAGAAGTAGTATAGGGTTATAATAACTACAATATTAATCCGGAGGTACGCGAGTAATAGTAACTTGTTGTAGTAGCTTACCCTTACTAAGGTAAGTTAGAAAGGTCCTCCAATGGCATATACCGTTAATTATTTCCATCTATACGGCCGATAGCCTAGCGCGATAAGACATCTCTATCTTACTCCAAAATTTGGTTTTTATGGCTTTATTAATAGGAGCAGAAGCCTAGCTAGAAGCTAGTATTTAAGAAGAAACGCTTTCCGTGTCGTTTGCGTCGCTGGGCGTATAGCCATTAGCTAGTTAACTACGTGCTATTACTTAATTAGCTAGTAGTTGGTTTTAATATAGCTTGCAAGTAGTCTTCTAAGGTACGTCTAGTTAAAGCTATAACTATTTAATCTCTAGTCTATTAACACCTTCTATATTAAAGGCCCAGTACGGTAGAAATATATAACCTTTGCTAGTTTGACCGTAGCCCTATCTACTATAACTAAGCCGCTACTATAGATCTCTAAGACTCTTTATAATTGGAAACTTCTAAAGCACTACCCGTTTAATATCCGTAATATTAATACCCATACTAAGAGATATTATTGCCACTATAATCCTTATAGACAATAAGAATTTCTTAAACTCTTTATATTAAGTAGTGCGATTATACTCTTAAATATGTGCAGTATATACCTAAACCATATTAGTAGCGTAATGGGTTCCACTATTAGTATTAGTAGTATACTATTTATTAGGTACGAAGGTTAAAGTCTTTATAAGGAGTGCTCTTTAGAAATATACCGCTGCTTCTTAGACAGACCAACGACCATCTATTAAGATAATCGTCTTTAGTATTTTCTCTAGGACTGCGGTATTTAAATCTATATACGCATCTAATAGGAAATATAGTACGTCCTATAAATCCACCTTGCCTTTACTAAGTGGTAGTACGTATATTAAGACATTGGGGCGATTTATAGAAGTCCTAATTACCTTAGTCTAGTATATACGACTACCTATAGAGCGAAAACCGGCGTTTTAAAGAACTAGTTACTCTACTTCCTTATTAAGTATAGCTAAGCAACTAAACCAAACTACATCCTGACGAAGTATTGTCCGTAGCTCGCCTATTATAATAAACGCTAGTTAGAACGTTTCCTATTGCTTTACTAAATAATACTTATTAATTGCAATAAGTCTAATCCTAGCCTATAGTTCTGGGCTCTTTAACATAGCCTAGAAAGATTTTAATAAGGCCTACTTAGGACTAAGAAGAACGTGCGTATATATACTATCCTTTACCTTTACAATTAAGGCCTTATCTATAATCCTACTCTTAGTAGTAATAAGACATGGATTAGAACCATTAAGCTTCCAGATATTATCTAACTACTTATCTTTAAGCTTGCTTAGTAGGACTAACTAGACAGTAATCTTGCCTATTAAGATTAAAAAAGTATAAAAAATAAAACTCTTTCTAAAACCGGTGCGTGTAATAAGAAGTATATCACTAAAACCAAATATTAGACGTCTTAAGGTACGCACCTACTCTAGATAAGGGGTCTAAGAGCGGCCTCCTAGGTTTATATTCTAGAGTATTTATTTAAGATATTTTTCTAAAACATTTATCTATAAAGGAACATTTTCCTTACGCCGAGCTTCCTAAATAATAAACGGCAATTCTTTTAGATTTATCCAATTAATCGCTGCAATATAACCTAGTTATTATTACGGCTCGTATAAATGCCTCTAAACCGAAGCTTGTAGAATGCTATATTACGAAGATACTAAGCTAAAGAGAAGGAAAAGGGGTTGCTAGGACCGATGTAAACAAATATATAGGGTGCGTCGCTAAGGCGCTAGCTTTGGGCGGGCTAATTATAGGTCGGCAGAATATGGTAGAATTTGGTAGGTAACGTGCAATAGCGCCGTTACATCACCCCTCTCTTTAAAAGAAAAGCCTACTTTTAGGCTTAGTTAGAAATAGGGTAATACTAGGCTTATAAACATAGGATTATAAAATATAAGATAAGGAGATAAAAGGGATATAAATACGTCCAGACTAAGTATAAAGGGCGATTATAGGCACTAGGCTAGAAAGAGTAGCCGCTAAAAGTCTTAGCACGGATCTAACCAATTAGACAACTTCAACCGGCGGTCGAAGTTCCTTAATATCTAAAATTTTACGGTACTGGCAGAAAACGGCAAAATATAGCAGAATTTAGTGGATAGCTGTATTAGGGCTTTAGGGCGTTTTTATCCCTATATTCTTCCGGTAACTTATTATCTTTATTATACTAGCATTCTATCTATTTATCTAGGTACTTTAGGGGTCTAGGTGCATTAAGGTATTAGTTATAGAATTCTTTAAACTTCTAGGGGTAGCCTATAAAGTTCTACGTA
>Ga0307515_10003484_pt1 | contig 33063 bp, 37 predicted proteins | sample 17_EM_MG_FD_194513 | JGI IMG/M metagenome (GOLD analysis project Ga0307515, IMG submission 194513) | Populus trichocarpa ectomycorrhiza microbial communities from riparian zone in the Pacific Northwest, United States - 17_EM | ecosystem: Host-associated > Plants > Roots > Unclassified | place... | reverse complement strand
ACAACAGACAACAGACAACAGACAACAGACAACAGACAACAGACAACAGACAACAGACAACAGACAACAGACAACAGACAACAGACAACAGACAACAGAGAACAGACAACAGACAATGGACAATGGACAATGAACAATGGGCAATGGACAACAGACAACAGATAACAGACAGATATAGACTCTGTGAAATCACAGACAGGCCAGTCCTGTGAACTCACAGCTGGACTTGGCAAAAATGAATGACTGTTTCAACTTCGACAGGACTTGACAATGACCAAGATTGGCCTCAATAAGAGCTTTAGACTTGGATTTTTGGTAGACATAGTGATAGCTGGATATGATGGTAGGTATTTTTGGTATTTGGTAAAGAGAGTAGCATTCGCCAGTAAGCCATCATAAAGTGATAGTATATTGCATTCTCAAGCCAAGGTGAAGGGAGCTTCTCACTTAGTCATGTGCTACTGCCGCTGGAAGTCTTCAGAACAAAATAAATATAGAAGGAGATTGCAATGATAACAAAGCCAAAGGCAACGAAGGGTTAGGGTTTGATATTGAGATATTTTCGTAGAACAAATGATTTGAGGTGTTAATAGAGATAGAGAGTAGCAGCCACTGGACTCATAACCTGTTACAATATGAAAGTTGGGGAGAACCGTGTGCGTGTATTCTATGACACTGAGAAAAGAGAAAAGGAGAAAGACTCAAGATATATACAGGAGGCATCAGCCCCAGCAGCAGTACCGTGTATCAGATCTCTAACATCATGTACATCTGTAACACACTACAATGCACTGTTTGTGAGGAATGGACATCTGTATTCGATTGATCTAAACTAAACGGAGTGTGGGCGAATTACTTCTACATAGCTTGTACTCTGCAGCTATGAGTTCACAGAAAGTAGTTGCAAAGCATCGTAATGTCACCGGCATTAGTTAGCAAGGAATGTTCCAGATAATACTGGAAATCTTGCTGCCTTGTGCCCTCAACATCGTGCATGAAAGTATGGTAGGTGATTTTGAGGCATTCGACTTTCATTAGTAACCCCGTGTCTCTCAGTGCAACCTTTGCATCTCATGTCACGATAAATCTCTGCCTTCCACTGAAACAACTAGAGTTTCCCTTAGAAGCCAACATTCTTCTGTTTGGATGCACTCTCAAATCGCAGCTTCACTTTTCTTCCAGTAAACACTCTATGAGTCGCACAACTATATCACCAATGACAATTCCTGCAACCAAAGTTACCAATATGGAATTTGTATGGATTGTCATTCACAACATCAGCAACAACTCTAAGTTCCGTCAGAAACACACGGGTGTTCCAGACGGCTCTGACGGCTCTGACGGAACCTCGTACCCTCTGACGGAGAATTACACGCTGCCCGTCGCCCAGGCGACAGGTCGCGTTGCATATGTACTCCTTTACTTTGCGGTGACGTTTACACACCATCAGAAGGACACGTGTGTTACACTCTTCGCAGGGGCTGCAGTTATGCTGAAGCTGTTTACACAACAACTGGCGATGTGAAATCATAGCTACTACTTATCGTTCAACGATTTTCAAAACTTATGCATTCAGTTTGTATTCTCATCTATGTATCTATGTATCTATATAGCTAATATGTACTCCCCGTCGTTCAGTCCACCTCCATTACCCCTCTATCTCCGTACACCCGCCGTCACTCATTAACGATGTACTTGGAGGCTGTGAGCGAGCGAGTTGAGAGATGCACTTGGAGGCCGTAATCGAGCGAGTTTGGAGATGCACTTGGAGGCCGTGATCGTGCGAACTTGGAGGAAGTAATTGAGCGATTTTGGATATACACTTGGAGGCCGTGATCGAGCGAGATTGGACGAGTACTTGGAGGTGGTTGATGGACGGCACGCCGGGTGCTGAGACTGTATTTCATCAGTTAGTTAACTTGCAACTGTGGGAATGTGACAAGGTGACTTTACCTTTGAGCTCTCATGGAGAGCTGGCTGATGGCGGTCGATCGTGTATGGAGGCACGCCTGAAGCTGAAGCTACATTCAGGGGTGTAACGGCACGGCTGCACGTGACGTGTCCAGGGCCGGGTAATACCCGCTTTATATAGTCGGCTCGCCACGAGCCTTAGATCTCTAGCGATAATTTTACATACCTTACCTTTATACTACTCTACAATATTGACATCCACGTGTGCAACCGTATCTACTGATATTCCTTCCTACGAGGCCATACACGGGCGTATGCCTTTACACCTAATTCCAATTCCAAGACCATATCCGAGTGTACTGAGGCCATTCCTGAGGCCAATTCCGATCAATCCCATTGCAGCACACTGCGTCAGGAAGGTATGGTTCGGCAGTGGCTTTGTGAAGCAGTCGGCGAGTATCTCCGCAGTCAGTATATAGCTCGAGTTGTTCTCTCCATCTATTGCCATATCTGCAGCAAGATAGTATTTGGTCGCAATGTGTGCAACTGCAGTTCCGCGGTAGATTCTGTTCTTGATGGTCATGATCAATGACTGTGAATGGGAGAACACATGAGGGATAGTCGGGATGCTGAGCTTGTTCAAGAGATGCGATATCTGTGTGTGTCTTATTCAGCCTACTCCAAAGGCATAGTATTCGGCATTGGTCATGCACTGGGCTGTCGACTTCTGTTTTCTCGATCTCCAGTTGACCACTCCTCCGAAGGTGATGACCAGTCCACTTGTCGATGTATAGTCGTGTGGGCATCCAGCATAGTTCGAATCGACATAACATCTAAGTGTGCCCACTCCGAGTGTGCTTTCTTCAAATACTCCTCCATAACGCAGAGGCTAGTCCTTTGTGCCGTTAAGGTACCGAAACACGCGCTTGAGAGCTATCATATTCTCATTGCTCGGGTCTTGATCACAGTGGCTGAGAACTCCGATTGCTTAATCAATATTGGGCCGAGTGGCAGTCGTCACATACATCAGGCTTCTGATCATCGCTTGGCATGGGGTCGGATCGCAGGCTTCTTCGTCAGGTTTTCTCTTGTGAAGCTTCATCGCCATTGGCATGGCAACTGGTCTGGACTCGTCTAGTCTGAACTTCCCCAAGATCGTCCGGATGTAGCTGTGCTGATGGATGTTGATCGTGTGATGATCGCGATTGCGTTCGATGTTCATGCCGAGATAGAAGGAGACACTCCAGAGCTCATGCATCCGGGACCTCTTCTTTATCTGGTTCTTAATCTGCCCAATGAGGCCCTCGTTAGCAATGATGAGGACATCATCGACATACAGTACGACTGTGGCAACGACTATGCCTTGATCCTCAAGCTCGAATCGTGATTCGTTGACACGTGGTGCCAAGAACCCAATCGACATTACGAATTCCTTGAAAATGCCGTACCAAACATGCAAAGACTGTTTCAGCCCATGAAGAGACTTCCTCAAGCGGAGTACCATCTTCCGCGAAGTCGTTGTTGATCTTGGATCGTTGTATCGGCTCCCAGTTTGGACCAAACGAAAATATCCCTGCGGCCGGTGCATATAGATCTCGTATTCCAAGTCAACTCCCAAGAACGCCGTGCATACCTCCATTCGGTGGATCTCATGATCGTACTTGGCGGCGATGGCGAATGCCAGCCTGACATGGCATAAGCGAGCAGTCGGTGCATATGTAGCATGGTAGTCGATGCCTTTGATTTGGTGTTTTCCTCCGCAGACTAGCCTGGCCTTGAACCGCTGCACATTGCCTGCTCCATCGCGCTTGATCTTGTATACCCAATGACTTGGCAAAGCCTTTCTCCCTTCTGGGAGTTCCACGAAATCTCCACAGACTTGACGCTTACCAATTGCATCGATCTCCAGTTTCATCGCCTTATCCCATCTCTCGGCGAGTGGAGACTCTGTTGCTGCGTTGTAAGACTTTGGATCGTCGATCTCATCCTTGTGATTGTTGGAGATCGCAGCTGCAGCGTAGATGGGAATCATATCCTCGAATTACTCATCTTTGAGCGCCAATTGTGCAGACTCTGCCAACTTGCCAGCCCGGTTTTGGCGACTACCTTGGGCCGGCGGCTTCCATGCATCACCAGGTGACGTCTCAAGGCCAGCCAATTCTCGTGACTTCGTCTTTGTCTTCGGGGGATGCGGAGGTGAATCGTCGTCCAATGGCTCCTCCGTTGGACGTTCAGAATTTACTTCTCTGGTTGGCAGCTTCTCGATTCGCTGTGAGGTTTCAGATTGCGTCTTGGTGGGTGTGGGTTCCACGGTGACATCTCTATAGAAGTGCTCATTCAAGATCGCTTCGTCAGGAGCATTCGGTGCTGTGTACTGCTTGTGTTCTCTGAATACCACATATCTGGAGCAGTGAAGCGTCTTGGCCAATGGGTCATATACGAAGTACTGCGGGGTCGATATGCTGTACCAAACGAATATTCCGGGAGTGGCTCTGTAATCCAGCATCTTTCGTTTCTCTTTCGGAACGTGCCCGAAAGCCAAGCATCCAAACTCACGGAGATGGTTTAATGATTACTCCTTTCCGGATCCATGCCAGGCCTCGTACGGAGTCTTACCAACTACTGACCGCATCGGAGTGCGGATCTTGAGATAGACTGCCACTGAGACTGAAAACACCCAGAACTTCTTCGAAAGTCCGGCATCGTCCAGCTTGCATCGTATGTGCTCCATGATCGTGCAGTTTGCCCGTTCGACGACTCCATTAGACTGGGGAGCGTAGGGCGTAGTTGTTTCCTTTAGTATGCCCTCTGATTATAGGTATTCTGCGAATTTCTTGGATGAATACTCACCGCCTCCATCTGTACGAAATCGATTCACTTTCTTGACCGACTCCTTTTCTCTCAGAGACTTTCATCCTTTGAATTTCTCAAGGGCTTCCGACTGATAGTTCTTGATGTACTCATCCGTATGCCTCGTGGCATCGTCAATGAAGAGCAGAATATATTGACCTCCGCTGATGGCTGTTTCCAGTGGACCGCATATGTGCCAGTGCACTAGCTGCAGTGGTTCAGTGGCACAGCAAGTTGTAATCGGAGTAAAGGGCTTTCGAGCTAACATGCGCTTGATGCAGCTCTCGCAATCGCACTTCCCGGTCATTCCCGGAGCATCAGTGATCGTCGGCAATATCTCCAAGCCCTGAGACGGAGGTGTGCCAAGTGGCGGGGCCAAAACATGTGCTTCGCTGCATCGTGCCAAGATGCCTGCGCAGACGTCTTAAGTGCCAGCAGGCAGCAGTCGTCGATATCCGTGTATTCGGTCGATTCCGGAGCTCGATCCACATGGAATTGCCCATCGACATGAGGTGGAGTGGCAATGAACATGCCATGGCAATTGTAGAGATTGAGATCGTTGTGATTCACCAGTTCGACTTTGACGTCCTTGTTGTTGATCTGAAACTGTGAGATGAGATTGAACGGTCCCGGCAAATGCACCACTTCTTGAAGCATGATCGTTTCTGTCGTTCCATCTGGTAGCTGGCAAAACAACCTAACACTTCTATATCCGGATGAAAACGATGTGACCCCATTCTATCCCTTCACCTTCTTGGTATTCGGAGGATATTTGGTGTAGGTGAGGAACATTGATCGATCGCCGGAGATGTGAGTCGTTCATCCGCAATCGATCAACCAATGACTGCACGATGCATTTCAGCTGGCCACCATCCAATAGTTCGTGGCCGAAGTGGCGACAGTGGAAGTAGTCTCAGTCGATGCTTTTGCTGCAGTGTTGGCAGACTTTGGAGGATCGCCGCATTGCTTGCTCCAGCAGTTCTCGGTGATATGCCCTCGCCGCTGGCAATGAAAGCACTTCCGCAGATCCTTCTGTTTCCTATCGTTGTCTCCCATATTATCTCTCATATCATCTCTCTTATCCCTCTTTGGACTTTTGCCCACTTTGCCACCTCTGCCGCCTCTGCCACCTGTCTTTGCCAAGAGCAGAGCATCTGGAGCGACCCCATTCTCTCTCTTGATTGCAGCTTCCATTTCGAGAAGCTTGGTGACGATCTCGTGGGGCGCGGTGGTCACCTTGGCATGTTCGTCCATTATGAGCCCCAGGAAGCATTTCCACTCATTGTTCCTTGGGATCCCGCGAAGGAGGTCGAAGATGAGTTCCTGCTCACTCATCTTGACAAGTGTCTTTGCAGAGTCCGTATGGGCAGCATCAGTGTCTGTGGTCGATGGTGCTGTCGGTTCTCCGCAGAGATTGTAATCAATGACCTTCCGATCAATCCACGATACGTCGTTGTCGACATCTCTGCAGTCTGGTAGCTTGATGCTCCAAAGGTCTTCCCTAATCTCGAAGATGTTGAGCATCAACTTTGACTGGTAGGTTCATGCAAGCTTCTCCCACAGGTTCTTCGCATCCTCGACGACTGTGTACTCCGCTTGAATCCTCAGCTCCATGCGCAGCAGGATGGACGATCTGGCAACACCATGGCGATTCATCAAGTCTATGAAAGTGGCCTTCTCAGTAGCGGTCGCGTTTGCTGCTGGCTCTTCTGGCTTGTCATCGTATCCTTTGATGATACCATACATTTGCTTCTGCTCGAGAAGCAGGGCCATCTCGGTTGCCCATTGTGCATCGTTCGTGCCATTCAACTTTGTGATTGTGATCGTCGTCGAACGCATCCCGCACGATCCTAATCATGTATCGCAATCGTCAGGTATTGTAGTCGCACAGACTGTATGTACGGGTGACGTCCAGCAGCCGCCGTAAGAAGCAGGGCGGAATGCGGGGTATTTGCTCTGCTTGTGGAGATGCTTGTCCGTGATGATGACCTCCACTCAACTAACGAAAGTGGAAGTGTTGATCATTAGTTCCCATATTGGACGCAAGGGCTCATAACCCGTGGTATGGTGGCGTGTGCTCGTGTAGTCGAGTGTGCGCGGGCATATGCAAATGTCTGTCCATTGTATCGTGTAACGAGGCATGTCGCATTGACAAAAGGTCGATCGATGACTAATGCATCAGCAATGACGCTAGTTTCCGTCTGAAACACCCGGTTGTTCCGGACAGCTCTGACAGCTCTGCCGGAACCTTGTACCCTCTGCCGGAGGATTACACGCCTCCCGTTGCATACTTACCTCCATTACTTTGCACCTGGTATGCGCACCATCAGAACGACACGTCTGTTACACTCTTCGCAGGAGCTGCAGTTACGCTGCAGCTGTTTACACAATGCCTGGCAATGGTCATGCCTTTCTAAGGCCGATAGCCACATTTAACCTTTCTGCTATTGCTATAGATCGGATGCCGCACTCGCCCCATATATGTTTAGCTTTGACAGTTTGTCACATAATGCAATGGAGTCTTCGCTTCGCATACATCGATTGCAGTTGCATTTGCTTCGCCATTATCATATTTTACAGGTCTGAAATACTCAGTCTAATCCTTACACCCTCTAGTCCTATGCCCTTGGTCTTCCACATTCTGCGTTGATCCATCATCGGCTTGCGATGCTTATTCCTCCTTATCTGCAGCCGCATCATCGCCATCCTCGCACTCATACCCGTTGACATCACTGGTTCCCAGGTCAAACCCACTATACCCTCAATCCTCCACATTCTGTGTTGATCCATCATCGGCTGGCGATGCATCTTCCTCCTCATCTGCTTACGCATCGTTGCCATCCTCGCCATCATACCCGGTGACATCACTGGTTCCCAGGTCAAACCTCTCGAGTTCAGTCACTGGCCTTCGTCACCGGCAGGCGGTGGCGATGGCATCGCGCACGTCGCTTTCATCACTTTCATTTTTGTCATCCCAGCTACCCCCTAGCATCCCGAAATGAAGTTTGTCATCCGTGCAATTGTTGTCTTCCGGGATGATTGGGTCAGTGCTTGTGATCTCAGGCTCCTCAAGGGCCACTTCGGAGGTCAAATCTTCAAGAAGAATAGTATTGTCAACATGCGCTGCTTCCACGCTGATCACCACGGCAGTCATTGGGTTCTCCGCATGTTGGATCCGATGCTTGACTGTAGCAACAGTGTTTTATACACCCTCTGTTGGTAGCTCTCCGGTAGTGTGTTCCAGGTATTCCTGAAGAATGCATATGTGTCTGCAACGCCAGGCGAGGTTGACAACTTGCGACCCCTTGCAGCGCAGCAGGATGTGTTCTTACCACTGTCATTCTTATAATTGAAGTAGTTCAAACAATCAGGTCTGTGCGCAGTCAGCTTTGACTTGGAAGCTTTCGGATGAATGCCTTTGTTCTTTTCCCGCTCCAGAGGAGCATGGCGCAACACGCCGGTGCAGGTAAACATGATCAGTAGAAAGGGCATATGACTGTCCTTGTCGTCAATCATGGAATTATAAAATCCACCTGCATACTCACCGCGGGTATTCGCCCGATGATGAATTTTGATGTAGATCAACCGCGGGATTGCTTCTGCTTGGAACTACTGTGGACGCTGGCCATTCTTTAGCAGCTTTCGACAATCACTGCCTTGGATTTGGTCCGCATACACCACCTTCGACACGCTCTGTGACAGGAAAAAGATACGTATTGTCGGCCAGAACTGAATCAATGAATTCCAAACGCTCTGCGTTGGGTTCAGAGTGGTGGAGATCATATAGCTCTGCTATGTTATCCCTTGCTGATTGAATACAATGACATTTAACCTTATCGACTTGTCTGCGAACCTGGAACCAGTTCGAGCGTGTACTATCCAACGTGGGCCGTTGCTTCAGCATACCTCTTTCAAGATATCCTTTGTGCGTGCCTCAAATGCTATGGACCAAATGTTGTTTTGCTGCATTGCGGTGTTCCAGTACGTCTCAATTATCTACAAGTGTGGGGCTTCAGCTAATGAATTAGCAATGCTGCGGGTTGCAAAACTTACCGTCTCAAAATCGCCTGCACTCATAAACGGCTGTTTGTTCCACATATCGAGCTCCAGGTGTCTGCCCTTTGCAAATACAAAACGTGACATGTCGGAGTGACCAAATCGATGGATAGTGTGACTGCTGGTGACCACTGATCGAGGTGTAGACACCGCCTGCGTTTGCAACTGCCACTGCCTCTGTCTCTGATTCCTTTCTGTAGCTCGTGTTTGCAGTGGATTTGTAATGATCGCGCGGGCTTCTGGATCAGGGATGGGGGCAGGCAGGTTGTCAAGACTGCTGAGAGGAGTGGGAGTGCTAGCAATGCCAGATGCAGTGCTGGATACAACACGACGGGTTGAGTCTGTCTGTGAGGTTCCACTGGGTGGTGATGTGTTACGACTGCTTCTACCCAGCGTGGTGGTTGGAGTAATCATTGACCATCGCTGTGTAGCGGACGGGGTGATATCTGCAACGTGAGACTTATTCAGCGAAGATGAGGGGATGGAGTACTGACCTTGGATGGTAGAGGGTACGGAACTCCCTCCTTGAGAGACATCCCTCTCGCCAGCTTGTACGGAAACACGTCTCTCAACAGGTAGAAGTTGAGAATTCCCTGAAGGCCAGCGCTGTTGATGATTCTGACAATTAGGAAGACTTCAAACATTTTGTCTGACCGGAAACCTGACAGGGTGAGAGCTTTGGGAAGGCATCATCCGATATGGATGTTCGATGTTATGACTGAAGGAATAATTTCCTCTGCATTCTTATGCAACGGCAGGCAAGGGAGACTTCTATTTGAGCGACCATGGAGGAATTGGACAACAAAGGTAGATGCGGTGTAGACCACGCTAGACTCCAAACCGTGACGATACTCGCGGACGATATTCCTTCAAATGCATTCCATTATGGGGTCAACTGCCATCAGATTAAACTCAGATTAAACTCAGCATTGATTTTCACTTTTACAGCAACATCTGAAGGTCAATTTGCACCGCTTGAAGGGTGTTTATACATTCTTGGCGCGATTATCATCGTATTGGACTAGTTCTTGGCACATTACTTTGAACCATCGATTCTGTATATCTTCAGCTTCCCAGTGGAAATCCCCCTTTCGCAGAGCAAAATGCATCACAGAGGGCACAACGACGTATTCTCTATCCTATGACATCAGTTACATGTGCTTTTTCCACTGCTAGGCGTTGGTAGCCATGTTGGATGGTTGCACAGTTGGGATAACCTGAGAACTACTCAGTTTGCTCCGAGATGCACAAGGTCTGAGCGGTAAAAATCATGTTTGATGCAAACACAACGCCCGGAGTCGTAAACTGTCCTGTGCGCGAGTACTCAATCTCCTCTCGAGGCTTGTCGTTCATGAGGTGCCTGATGGTTCTGCAAGATGAGGGTTGGGCCGTTTTGTGTTCGTTAACCAACAAAACTCACAAGTTGAAACAACAAATTGCCGGAATTCGAGTATATATGTGCCGTCCTCCCGCCAACACTTCCTTTCTCCTTTCCTCCAGTATTATTCACTCCGACAGTCTCCTGATCTCAACATCATGTTACTTGCACAAAACGACGCCGCTTGTTCCAAAACACACCCGATAACCAACACAACTTTGTACTGTCCCTCTGGGCTTCCTTCCGCTACATGCAGCTGTATCATAATACTATCGTTTCAGATGTATTTTCATTTTCAACTCTCTACAATGGCACCAAAGGGAAGAAGCAAAGGAAAGGGGAAGGCTGGGGCAACGATGCCGACATCGGCTATAAATCGACAGTTGTCTTCGGATTGGGACCGTATACAGGGTATCATCTCAAAACACATCCGTGGACTCATACGGATATACAATGTTTCTGGCGTTAAAGACGAGATGCGATGGGACCTCTTACATGATATTATCTTTCTTGATCCAGTCACGACTCGCCACTTTCCACAATTCCTGCTGATGTGGCCGCACCGCAGGCGCAGGAGTTCGCCTTTTCGGGAGTGGTGGGCTGCCTTCCGCTCATATATGGGGCAAATGTTTGACAATACTTGCGAACAAAAGAACAATTGGAGGTGGGACAACCCCCGGGCCTTCCAGGATCGAGTCAATCGCTCCAATCTGCAGACAACCAGCTCAGGGCAAGTTAAACGCACCGGTGAGCGGTTCTCTTGGTACTGTAGTGATGATCCCAGGGCAAAGATTGAGCCGCCAAGCTGCCGGCAGTATGAACCAGGCGACATCCTGGCCGTTAGACCACTGAATTGGGATGAGATACTCCACGAGCATGGTGATTATGAGAACTGGGTGGATTCCGGAGCACCGAGTGGTGGAAGCACCCGTCCTGGCGATGGCAATGACAATGAGGACAGCAAGGGTGAGGAGGACACGCAGGGCGGTGAGAAAGGGACTGTGCAAGGGAAGAGAGCAAAGGATGGGAAGGGGAAAGGGAAGGCGAGTGAGGTCGGGGAGAGGAAAGGGAAGGGGAAGGGGAAGGGACACAGTAAAGGGAAAGGTATTGTTGAACAAATTCCAGGGGGAGATGATATCTCTTGTGCCATTGCTTTGCGGTTGCAGAAAGAAATGTCAGAGGCAGACTATGACATGGTGGGCTAACCAGAGTGGGTATATTCAGAGCCGGAAGCATCTCCAGCTGTGTGGATTTCCTCAGATGATGACGCCGACTCCAACTAGTCGGACGGCGAATATGGCTCAGAACGTGATTCTGATGGGGATATGCGCATGCAGGATGATGTGGGCGCACCAGACGGCATTGATTTAGACGGCGATGTGGATATGGAAAGGGATGGTGAAGATGAGGAATGTGAAGAGGATGATGATGAGAAGGAGGAAGAGGAGGTGGATGAGGATGAGGAGCAGGATGAGGATGAGGATGAGGATAATGGCAAAGAACCTCGGATGATTGGCCAGGGAGAGATGCTAAATACATCGGCTGAGAATGCTGATACCATGGTAGACGATATGCCATCCGGGCTACCTGAACAAGACCAGGGAAAGGGCGAGCATACCCCACGGCCACAACCTCCGGCGCCTGCCCCACGGCCACAAACCCCGGCGCCTCCCCTACAACCACGAACTCCAGAGACTCATACTCTCTGTGGGCTGGAGTTTTGAGGCTTGTGACGTCGCAAAAACCTCGCCCAGCGGTGCCAACTCCGCGAGCAGCTGAGGCAGCCGGAAACACCTCAGATGTCAACGTGGAGCAGCAGTCACTTGGCGAATCGGCAGGTGGCGACGGTCTCCCCGATGTCCCTCTCCCAGATGTCCCTCTCCCGGATGTCCCTCTCCTGGATGTCCCTCTCCTGGATAATTCTCTCCCGGATGTCCCTCTCCCGGGTAACCCTCTCGCGGCTGTCACTCTCCCGGATAACCCTCTCCCTGATGACCCTCTCCGGGATGTCCCTATCCCTGAAGCGCGCCTGAATGGCTCGGTAGGCGAGGAGTGAACCAGTCCTCGGGTTGCAGAGGAGGCGTGCATTTGGGTTATGGTTGGGTTCTTGTCATTGTGAGTTTCCTTTGCTGAAATCTATTCATCTCAAGCGCTGATTGAGGCATGCGTGGAGGTGTTTTGGTTGTTTGGGTTAGGTTTGTGGGCTTGATTGTCTCCTTTGTTCCAATCTATTTATCTCAGGCATCGATTATTACACGCGTCGCGAGGTTTTTGGATTGCTCAGGGTTTTTATTTTATTTATTCATCGTATTATGGGACATCGCACATGCAGTGTTTCTGCAACTCCTGGCGTGTAAGGAACCTCCTTGTGATGGTGTTGACGTTCAATCAATCTCTCATGTATTGTGAGCTTATACCCACACCAGACTGCTCAGGCCCAGCACCAACATTCGTCCCTTTCTACAGTGAATACTCCACTCCTTGTGTGTTGTCGACAATTTGAGAGAAGACCACTTTCTGTTGCCCCGAATTTACATGCCAAAAGAAGTTCACCTCAGACAGCAGGCGACTCAAACACATCAAATTACACCATCCTGAACACCTTCAAGTTTCACACCAGAGGAATCTGACTGTTTGCGGCGCACCCCAATGCGTTGAACCCGCTCAGCGTCGTGAATTGAACGGTAACAAAGATTCAGTCGAAGACTTGGACGCGGTTCCCTTCCTCGAACACCTTGAAAATATACCAGACTCAGAGTCTCAACCACTGCCACCTGCTCTGCCACGGACGGAAACATACCCCATCGCCGGCGCTCCGCTGTGTGATTACATTGCTGAGCGATGGGAACCCGACGCTCAGGGTTTCCTTGAGACGAACGTACAACACAATCCCTACTACCCATTTGCGATCAGTGAAGAGCACAAATATATCCAGTGTGGGATCAAGAAGTAGGGCATGAAGACGTATCATGAAAACGTGCTGAAGGAACAGAACACTGCTCTGCATTTCCCAAATTTCAAAAATGGGGATGGTGTCCGGAAGCTCGTGGGTAGCATGCCGGATGATCTAGCTCTCGGGGAGTGGGACCTACACACTCTGCAGGATATGAAATGGAATGACAATCAACAATGCCCTGTCAAATATTGGAGTCAAGACATCATCAAAAACATGAGATGGTTGATGCGGCAGCCAGTGTACGCCGAGCAACCTATTGACGCCCCTCAGCGTTGGTTTATCAGCAATACGCCACCGAAATGCCTCAATATCAAAATACACACTGCGGACTGGTGATGGGAGACACAGGTAAGGCGAGATACCCGTGTATGATGACCTGCTAACCAACGTTAATTCAACACTCAGCGTGGGGGAAACACTGGTGACCATGATCTTCATGTCTGACGGAACGCATCTTTCGAATTTTGCTGGTGACAAGACAGAGTGGCCTGTATAGATGACAATTGGCAATCTATCTTCGAAGCTCTGCCAGATGCCCTCAACGCGCCGCATTGTAATGGTCCCTCTCCTGCTGATTTCAATCTAGAACCGCAATAGTCCTCAGAAGCAGCCAGATGAGCAGCGGCAAACAAACCGAGAGGTGCTGAACGAGGTATTCCAGTGGGTATTCCACCCTCTCACCTGTGAACAAAGTCCCTGCGCCGAGAGTGGATATTACAACGTTCACTGTGCAGATGGCAACTTCACGCATTGAAAATCGGTTTTAGCATCATGGCTTGCAGATTGCCCGCAGTATAGCGACCCACATCATCTCGAGCGACATGTCTGTTTTTGGTGGGAGTGTCCAAAGTACGAACTGGGAGATTATGTCCCTCCTGACAAGCAACAGCACCGGCGGGATCACAACCTATGTTGAACGGTCAGCATGGCAACACCAAGGAAGCCGAGGCCAAACTCTCGTCGCGCCATGTTCAGTGAGGATTCAACGTGTTTCGACATATTCCCTGTATCGTGAGCGACATCCCGAAGCCTGACCTCCTCCATACAATGCAGATTGGCATGCCTGATCACCTGCAGAGGTGGATTTTCCAGTTAATGATGACGCACTAACGGCCCAACAAGTACAATGCAATATGGTCATCTGTGCCTGCTTACCACGACCTCACACCAAAAACCAAGTCATATGAGGAAGTTTCGCAATGGAGTGGGACGGAGATGAAGGAAATGAGCCGGTACCTGATTGGTGTTATAACCCAGTCTTTACAAGGAGGAAGACCTGCACAGCGTTCCATATTAAATCGCGCAATTGAGTGCACATGGGAATTGTTAGAATTCTATATGTATGCTCGATATAAATCTCACGATGATGCAACATTTAGCTACATGGATGATGCCTTGTGTCGTTTTCACACCTGCAGAGATGTTTTCTTACTCCGGCGAGCTGGCAACAAGGCGAAGGCCATAGGCAATTCCCTGAGAATGGAGCTCGTGAAGAAGCGAAAGATAGACAAGGAAACAAATGCTGAAACCTGGACGCCATCGAAGAAGCAGCGCGAAATGAATGCCTGGCAGGATCATATCAGCCACAAGATAGATGTTTCCTAGGAGTTCGATGCCGACTTCAACTTTCCGATGATCCACTTGATGTCACACTGGGTCGAACAGATTTGTCGATACGCAGCCTTGCGACAGTATTCTGCCGAGAGACATGAACAAGCACATAAAATGAATCTCAAGGACTGTTGGAATGCCTCCAATCACAATCTCAACTACCTGCTGCAAGTAATCACCTTTCAGCGTCGCATTCTCTGCTTCAAAATCAGATAGCTCAATGTCCAAGCCCTCGCTCAGAGTCGAGAGAACAGCGCTGCCACCTGCAAAGTCCTCCCTTCCGTCGCTGATCTGGCTGCCCCCCTGAGCTCCCAGTCATATGCGAAGGCCGAATTCATTGGACCTCAAAACCGCCGTGATGGAAAGCATCCTGACGCTATATTCAAAGACTTCAGAGCATTACTCGACAATACGCATAACGCAATGCACCAAGTGACAATATACAACGGCACGCGGGAGTTTCTCAAGTATAGGAGTTGAAACAAGACGTATATATCAGATGAACAACTGTACACAATGGAGCTGTGTATTCACCATGGCATTAACGTTCAAGTTGAGGGTTTACAAGGTGAAGGCACATCTCAAATGTGTCGATGCACAGGAAGCCAGAGCTGGCGCGGAGGGGACCGACAGAACGACTGGGTGTCGGTAAAGCAATGCCCAGGGAGATGATATGGTGCGCTGAATGGTCGTCTCCCGTGGCAACCGCAACGACTATTCAAAATCAAGCTCCTGAACAAGGATGGACCTTTCGTTGAGTACTGGTTAGCCCTGGCGCTCAACCCAATACTTGAAAACTCAGGTAACTTGGATCCCATCTCGAAATTTGTACAAGTGAGAGAAGCACCGGCTCCAGTTGCTTTGCAAGGTTCAAGAGTGGGAAACATTGTCGGCAGTGTGCACAAAATTCCAGAGATAGCTACTAGTAGTAAGGCAAGAGACGGATGGAACGAGCGATGGATTGTCAATAGCCACATGGATCTGGTGACTGGGAATGATGTGTATGATTAGTAAAGAGAGAATTGCATTTTGCGCGCGGGTAGAAAGAACGCAAGGAGAGGTTTTCACAGCGTCACCCATCGCATTGCAATCCCTATGCAAGCGCGTGCCCAATGAACCGATTCCTCTGTGTTGTCGCCGTTGGACTTGAATGCCAGAGTGTTCGTTTAAAATTGGAGAGCAACAGAGCGAGAAGAAATGCTGAAACTGCAATGGGAGGGCGATATGCAATGCGATGCGTGGTATTGACGCCGGGCGCAGAGTATGTCGCCGTCGGGATGTTTCTGACAGCTCTGACTGACTGCGTCCACTCTGATGCAGTCATTCTGCCCAGACCGAATTATTTTTTGCTGATGTGGTGTTAACTACAAGAGAGGCAAGTTACATCACAGTCCTTGGCATAGTGATATCCGTACTTCCAATCAGCTCAACAGTTACTGGAACCAGACCTGATCTACTATATACAATTACTCACCTGTTTCAATTCAACTCATCTCCCTCCACGAAGCTCTCAATGGCAGCCAAACGAGTACTTCGCTCTCTCCAAGTAACTACGGATAGAAACCTCTATAATCGATGGAATGATTAACTCAAAATGACTGCTTAAACGGATTCGTTTTACGGTAATTGTCCCGATAAGTGACGAAGCTTTACTGGTTATATTTTTCAAATTGGAACCCCTACTATCTCCAGGAGATGTCGGAAACAGCGGTCCATTTCTACCTCCACATCTGAAGCGGACCATATGGCACTTGCTATGACAACAAAACATCATCTGTGATTGAAGCGTGGAATCCAAGAGTTGTTGACAATAGATATACCGAACACTCTCTTTTGCCACAGTAACTGCTATAGATGTGGCATCTAATCCAAAGCTTAACAACCGATCAAAACGTATTGATGTGGCATATCACTTCACTTGAGCACAAATCGAACAAGGAAGTGTGTTTGTTATGTGTGTACATTTGGAAGAAAATTTGGCAGATATATGTTCAAAGGAAATGACGAGATATGTTAATGACCACTTATGCTCAAAAATATATGGATCAAAGGGAGAAGGGGTAATGAAAATACGGAAGCATCTACATTTCTCTTTACTAATATTGTACTTTCTAAAGTATTCTCCTTCCGATAAGATGGTACTTTATGGATAAGAATATTGTGGTGTGTTAATATCTGTTGATACTTTTGTTATCTTTTATGTTTAGGTTGTCTAGAAAGTTCCAGTTAAGAACTTGTCTAGAACCTTCTTTTTAGTTCCGTTGGAAGAGAGATTGATCAGCGCTTATCTCAAAAGAATGCACCTAGATTGTTCTGTTCAATTCTTTACTGTTCTTATGTATTTTTGTACCGTTGCAGAGTTTTACTCTTCCTGTTATGGTTGTTGATCCGCGACCGTGGTTACGGACAATCCCTCGTTGATTTTTGTATGTATAGAAACTGTTTCCACGATTACAGAACAGTTCTTTAGACTTGCTCAGACAACGATCAGGAATACTTCAATATCTCCCTTCGAATGCTCTTCCCAGTATATGCTTGACTTTCGAACACGTTTGAAATCGTTATACTTGCAATACTTCTTCTTCGCACACTTCTTTGGACATTCTAATGGATCTCCTCGGAATTTCGCTGATATAATCGAATAAGATATACATCAAACTGTACCCAAATTGACAGTTCGGGTCTATTTAGAACCCAAACGGCGTATTTGGCAATGTTTCCGTTCTCTCCCGGACTCGGACCTGAAGCTGTGGTCCGGAATCATTGCTAACACTACTTTCTGAAATGGAGGATACTGAACCTCCCATCCTGTGAGTATGGTAGTCTTCAGGGCAGTGAGGTGACTGGAGTCATGATTGTTATAGGACAGACTCATCACAAAACTGTAGTGCCATAGTAACATATATTCTCCTGATGGAGGTGATTTCCATCAATTGATCTTCTTTGACCCTCGTCAGCAGTTTGCACATTAACAATGATTAGTTATATATTTTTGCTAAAAGTTGATTCTCCTGGGCAGGCTGTCTATTGGATAGGAGGTCAGCTGGTGATTCAGTGATGGCGGTCACAGACAATGTAGTCAGAAGACCTGCCATCACATACATTTGGGCCATCGTATCATCTGGTCATCTTGATGGTCAGTTGGATGGATTCACCCTTCCTTGCTGAAATTCATTATGAGGTTGTACCCAGATAGAATCTCTGCCCATCTAGCTGGCCAGCAGGAATGTACCATTGACATTTGGAAGTACTGAAGATTCATTATGTCTTATTGTCTGAGAATAGTATGATTTTCTCACTCAGGATGGTGCTTTATTGCTTTATTGCCTCTCCAATGGCTAAGAGCTCCTCATTATACATGTTGTAAATCTATTGGGCAATGAATCATTATCCCAAGCAGCAGTAAGTGAATGAGATAATTCCAAAATGTTTATACTAGTTGAAAACGCTGGCAATCACGAAGCTACTGACATTCGTCTGCATAATAGTTCGAACTGCCAGATTGAACTGCTTGACAATAGGTTCATTGGGAAAGGTTTTTGTGAATGTCCAAAACTTCAGTTTGGCATTCTAAGTCCATTCCTGTGGAAGCTGGGGAGCTGTGCTCGAAATTTGTAGAATCAACCCCAGGTCCGATACAGATGATGGTGCATCGGAATGTTTCCTGATGGACGATCTGTTGATGTTTGGGCATTGATGAAGCCCCTGTATGCATCAGCAACATGTAATTTTGTCACTGGGAGCTTCCAGAAGTATATGACAGAAGGTGTAGTGTAAACATGGAGGTGTCAACATCAGAAGAGAATCAGGCACTTCAAGGATATTCCATCCGGCCTTCTGTATCATTTGCATATCTGATTACTGGTCAAGGTGCACCATGGGAGTGACTGTCATACGTTTGGGAGGATGTCAGAGCACCAGACAGAACTTTTGGAATACCTGGGAGAGTTGCCCAATCAATGTGGGAATTTGAAACAAACTCCGAGAGATACCTGGTCATGCAGATGTTCATTGGAAGGACTGAAAATGTAGTCTGAGACTCTGTGGATGTACACAGGCAATTAATTACCCTCCCTGGCGAATATGATACATGGATAATTGTTCATAATCTCTTCTAAACTATTATCACTTCTACACCATTGCCACTTCTCAATGCCACTTATACAAGCTAACATTATCTTCAATGTTCTATGTTTTGCATCCCTGCTATAAGTAACAAAGGAAAAGAATGATTCATCCACCAAGATGGCATCGTCTCTGAATTAATCACCTGAGAATGCTGTCAAATGTAATCAATTGAACATGATGTTCATGTCATGAACTATATAGTGTATCGCATCAGGCGGAACAACAGCACGAATACACATTCAGCCATAGGTAAACGGAACCTGCAGGCCCTCCTTGTATGTCCTGATGATTCATAACTGGCAAGTGAGTGAAATTGAATCCGAATGACATCTAGCTCAATTTGTTATAGTCAATAGAGGTATAATGCGATATTAGGTAGCTGCAAATCCGCACACGGTTGGATGGGCCATATTATATGTTGTGTGAAAAGGGCAGCACCTACCAGGAAAAGAGAGCGCCAAGATGTGGAATGCAGTGTGGAAATGAGGAGTAAACAGTAGGTGATGAAGAAGCATAGAACAAAGTAGAAATGCACCAATGCAGGCCAAGGAGTGAGGATGGGAATTGAGCAGTGCATATTCCTTTGGAGTAGTGCCTATACAACTGAAGAAGAGATGGAAGGGTAGGGTGTGGAGTGGAAAATGAAATTGAGTAGTGCTAATCCAGACTGAGGAGTACCATTTTGGATGGAGGACATTAGCAACATGTATTTCAGTCACTGGGAGCCTCTGGGAGTGTGTGAAAGATGGTGGACCAAAATCCTAGGGTGGTCAAATCTTGGTGTTGACTGGTTCGATGCAATGGCCTTCTGGTGGACCTGGGACAGCCGGTTACAAACTTTCCAAGCTGATTGATTCTATTCAATCGCCTACTATTGCATCTGGGCGTGCTGGCAACAAACTGCGAAGCACCTTGAATCGCTTTGGAGCTGCTGGGGAATAATGATATGTTTTTTGGGACCACTGCCAGTGTGCTACGAGATCATAGTTCCTACTTATCATTGAACATTTTTTCATACTCATTTATTCACTTTGTATTCTCATCTATGTTTCACTGGATATATATAGCTAACCATCTACAAATGGTATATCTGGACTGGCTACAGGCGATTTTTGAGGGTACAATACAAGGTGCACCAGAAGATGGTAATTGAGTAAACTGAGAGATTGACTAGAAGGCTGTATTCAACCGTGTTTGGTGATGCACTTGGTGGCCGCGATACAGTGAATTTGGTTATGGTCTCAGGGCCTGACATTGAGTGAACAGAGAGATGCACTTCGAGGCTATAATGAAGGAGGTGTGGAGATGCGCTCAGAGCCCAGGATTGAACAAAGTGAAAGATGCACTGGGAGGTTGTGATCGAGCAAGTTCTGAGATACACTTGGAGGTGATGATGGAGCAAGCTTTGTAAAGCACTTAGAGCCCAAAATTGAGTGAAATATGATACGCACCAGGAGGCCAAGATGGAGCAACATTCAAGATGCACTTAGAGCCTGCAATCAGGTGACCTGAGACATACACTTGGAGGCCATCATCATATGAGTTCAGACATCCACTTGGATGCCATGATAGAGTGAGTTTGGAGATGAAGTTAGAGCCCAACATCAAAAGAACTGAGAGTTGCAGTTGAAGGCTGTGATCAAGCGAGTTCAGAGATACACTTGGAGGCCATTAGCATGTGAACTTAGACATGCAACTGGAGGCAGAGATCAAGTGAAATTGTAGGTGATCAATCTGAAGGTGGTAGATTGGGAGCTGAGAGGACTTTCATCAGTTCACTTGCAATTGTGGGGATGTGATGTCAAATAACTTTGCAATTGGGCTCACAAAAAGCTTGCCAGAGGTGGTCAATGTGTAGTTAGGCATGCCACAAGCAGAGGCTACATCCAGGCATTAACCCATCATGGTGACAATGATGGGAGACTGGCTGCAAGCAAGAAACAGTCAATCTTGGGTTGATGCTGTACTAGGAGCATGCAGTACTCAGTATTATATCATGATCATAGCATGCAGAGATAGGGAGGGATGACTTAACATTATGTTCTCTTGGGATGGTAGAGTTGTTAATGAGAAAGAGAGAGATGGGAATGAAGATGAGAACAATGTACGATGATATGAGCAGATGGGAAAAATCAGGGGTACTGCCTACATGGTTGGGTGTAAGATTCCCCATATCGGTGTGTTTAGCAGACGGATCTGGAGTCGTGCCTGCTGTATCCGGGTTAGCAAATTGACCAGCACATCAATACCTCATAAGTCCCAGTTTCTTATGGTGATTTCCCTATTCTCCTCTGATCTCTATCCTTCTTGTGTACTACTCTACCATCACAGGAGAACACAAACTTTAATCATCCCTCTCTATCTCCACATGCCAGAATCATGAATTTATTCTGAGTACAGCATACACCAAGTACTGCATCAACCCAAGTTCGACTCTTTCCAGCTCCCAACTGGCATCGAATCTCTCATCTCTGATCTGTTGGTGCAAGTTATTACGCTCTACTCTGTACATTCTCACTAGTACGAGATATTCCATGAATAGAGTCTCAGTTTCTGTAGCACCTCCCTTCTGAAATAATGCCTCCAGATTGACTACCTCCCAGGAAACCTCCAATTCCCCTTATTCACTGCCATCAAAGTGCATCTCCAAACTTGCACCAGCATTGACTACAGTACATCACTAATCTCACTCGATTACAGCATCAAAGTGCCTATCAAAACATTCTTTGTCAGGGCCAAGATGTACATCTCTATACTTGCTCAATCACAGGCTTCAGGTGCATCTCCAAATCTGCTTGATTGCAACCTTCAAGTGCATTACTCAGTTCACTTGATCTCAGCCTCCAAGTGCATCACCAAATCTGCTACATCATGGCCTCCAAGTGCATCACCATACTCACTCAATCCCAGCCTCCAAGTACATCTCTAAACCTGTTTCATCCTGGCCTCTAAGCTGATCTCTGAACTTCCTGCATCATGGCCTCGCAGTGAATCTCTTAGTTCACTCCATCTCGAGGTCTAACTGTATCTCCAAACTCAATTTATCATGGCCTCAAAGTGCATTCCCAAACTTGCTCCGTCATGGCCTCCAAGTGCATCTCTCACTTTACCTCATCTTGGCCTCTAAGTGTATCTCCAAACTCACTCAATCACAGTCTCTGAGTGTGTCTCCATAATCGCCCAATCCTGGACTCCATATGCATCCCATAATGTACTCAATCACTACCATCAAATGCATCTCTCAGTCCACTTGATCTTGGCCTTCGAGTGGATCTCCAAACTGGCTTGATCATGGCATACAAGTGGATCTCCAACCTCACTGGATCATGGCCTCCAAGTGGAAGAATGAACTTGCATGATTATGATTTCCGAGTGCATCACTTAGTTTAAGTGATCTCTGGCTCTAACTGCATCTTCCACCTTGATCTATGACAGTCTCTGAATGCATCTCTGCAATTGCTTGATCACTGCCTCCAGGTGCATTTCACAGTACAGTCTATTTCAGCATTTAAGTGTATCTCCAATCTCACTCAATCATCGCATTGAAGTTTGCACGATCACAACCTCCCATTTCATCTCAATTTTCACACAATCGGTAGGTGCAGATGCTCCTCTTATTGTGCTCGAGTAGCATCTGCAGCCAAATTGACCATATGTAAATATACAGTGAGACGTATATAGACAATTCTTGCTATATTATAATGTAGCGAATCTTGTTGTGATTGTGATACACCAAGATCAAATAAAGACAGTTATGATAGACCAACAGTCTCATGGTATCGGGACCTTAAGAACTACCACAGTGAGAATAGCACACAAAGCTTAAAAGATCCTGCAGGCATAGTACAGAAGTTGCAGCGGCTTGCAAAATCTGCCCTAGATGTGCTCAGATGCCCCAGGTGCTCCAAACTTTGACTATCCTATAAGTTAAATATTGTAGCATTTTGAATTCACCTCCACAACTGCAGGTGATTTCAGGTGCACCCGAGAATACTCTTGCAATATCTGAAAGCACATCGTTTCGCTCCAGGGGGGCTTGAGAGCGTCTGGAATGACTTGGAAGCACCAGTAAGATCGATGGGAGTGTCTGGGAGCTTTGCATGTGGCTTCTGGACCATTTTACATTTTACTAATGGACTACTTTGTCCAGCAAAGCAGTGCTCAAATGGAATGAATAAGAAGCATGAAATAAATCATACAAGTGCCGACTGGCATTGAGGAGCACCCTGCCCACTGGTGGAGTGCTGAACAAGCAGGAATTAAATCTCTAAAGAAAGAAAGTGGTGCTAGTCTGAGGAGTATAGGCAGGAATCTGGGGAGCACCTAATCTAGCTGAGCGGTGACAAAGGGAAGGTATCAAGCAGCCTGCTAATATTGTGAATGATGAGGGCAGTAGCTCCAAGAGTAAAATGTATCATTTGGGTGGAGCAAAATGTACCTCGATATTCATCTTGAGACAACTTAATCTTTGATTCCATCCCAGTGGCATATTCAGACAGCACACAATGAATTGCAATAAAGGCCAGCTGCACAGTCTGTGGTGTGAGAGGATGAAAGAACTGGGATGTTGTAGACAGGTGCTCCAAGCTATTGGCAGCGAAGAAGCATTGATGGTAAACTAAATCTAGAACTTCCATGTGGGTTAACTGTGATGAATTATCATCAACAACCTGTGAGAGATATGCATCACCCATCAGGATCCTCTCAACATGGATCTAAAGCTCAGTGTGAGAATCCGATTCCAACGAGTGACTTCAGCCACTAGTTTGACGAGGAGCACCTGCCAACCATCCTCGAATCGTTCCAATCTTCCCTTTTAGCAATTTGCAACATATCGAGTGTAGGTACTATCATATGCCTGATAGATGAGATATTAGCAGAGTTCACAACGCTTAGCTTTTGATGTTTGGAGATCTATTTTAAGAGATTCACCATCAGGTAATTGACATACAGATGTTCCACTTACACGAGCATCTGCTAATGTCTGCTCATAATCCTGATCTTCAAAGGCGTGTTGTGAAGCGTTGCCAACTGTCGCGTACTTCTTATTCGATAATATTAGCCCATCAGTCTCAGTGAATACAATTACCTTCATGAACCTTTTCCTTACCACCAAAGTAGACCATCAGTGTTGCGCAATATACTGATTTTCACAGGCCTTGGGTTTCAGATCATTCTGGTTTTGAATAGACTTCAGTAGTGGGTTAACCTGGGCAGGTGCACAGTCAGACTGGTATAATTCGTTGAGGAGGGTTGACTTTTAGTGTTTGAACTATAGTGGCCCCATGTCCCAAGCCGGATTTCGGTAATTTGAAAGTGAAGGGCATGACATGACTAGATTGGCACGGCTCTGCTTCTTCAGTGGTGGAACCGTTGTAGTTTGTAATAACTTATCACAGTGCACATCACTGAGAAATATGACTTGCTGATGCTCAATAGCAGAATGTTGTTCTTTGATACGGGATGACAAGGTGGACTCTCCAGTGTCGTGCCTGTCAACATTGCTGACCTCCTGATCAGTCTGGAGATGCTGCTTTACTAATGCAATGTGGGACATACGTGATTTCTAACACAATACATGTAGGCAGGGTTGGAAGTCAAACATTTAATACAGAACAAAGTGTAGCTGTTGTCTTCAATACCAGTGTAAGTGTGTTGGTAAACAGGCTTTTTGCCATCAGTAATTCACTGTAAGCTATATATCCTCGGGTAGTCTCTGGGAACAGCCATAATGGCAGATAATGGAATACAGCCCAGAGCCATTATATGTAATGCAGATAACACAAACCTAACAGACAGTAAGTGAATGGTAGTATTTCTACCTTACACCTTTACGTCGGTGTACTAACTAAGTTCTCTTGGGGTGATAGCAAGAGTCTTTGTGCATGACATGGTGTATTCCAGAATGCTAGATCTGCACTAGGGGTTGTTTGGAAGAGGCTTTTTGTGAAATAGCACTGTCGTGTCAACACTCACGGTCAGCAGTCAGCGCTGTCGGCATGATCTTGTCAGAATATCCACATGCGACCACCCTGGGCTTCTCACAGCCCACCGTCAGCTGTCAGAATCCACATGTAAAGCCCCCTTGATTTTGTCAGAGGCTTCTCATGCTGTCATCCTGGTCTTGTCAGAGACTGCCATGACCTGTCAGAGCTTGTATGTATAGTCGCCGTGATCTTGCCAGAGCCTTCTCATGCTATTGCCATGGTGTTGTCAGAGCCCACCATCAGTTATCAGAGTCCACATGTCCAGTCACTATAAGCTTCTCCGAGGCATCTCATGTGGCTACCCTGGCACTGTCAGAGGTAACCTTCAGCTGTCAAGGCCCGCATGTATAGTCGCCATGATTACTGTCGGGGCTGATGGTCGATTGGCAGAATCTTTACATGGCGTTTACCATTGCCATTCTAATTCAGATTTTCGAACCATTTAGCTGTGGACTGAAATTATTCAGTTTTCCATTGATTGTATTCCAATGAGAAACAATCAAACTATTATATGCTATATATATGAGCAGCTATACATCATCATTGTCAATTACCACCTCAGGATCCCAACCTGAGGCACCAGGCGCCATCTAAATGCTAGCATAATATTGATTGGGTGCGACCTTACTTGCAAGTTTGGGGAAACGCCTTCAGGCAGCTAATTGGCGATCTGCAAGCTTGGGTGGCAGTGCAACTGAGCAGGGCTTGAAACATGTGAATACTTACTGTGTGGATAGCTACTTTTGAGACATTGATCTCCTTGATTGCCATACTCACAATTGTGTTCACTTCATTGTGGCTTTTCTTGGAGAGTGTGTTAACATTGACTGGGTCGAGGTCTTTACTAACAATTCGACAACGAATAGATCTCGGGAAATGTCTCACCAATCATTTTGCACTCTGATATCACCCATGTTAAACATTTGCTGACAACCAGTATCGATGGGGGATCTATTCACCTGTTGCATCTATGTGTTGCCTAAGTGAAAGTGGTTGCGCAAAGTCAAAGCCAAAAAGGGAATGTTGCTCTTACCTGCTGAGCATAGTTCTCCTGCTTTCCTGGAGGAGTGTCACGGGGTGATTGCAATGACTATGTATTGTCAGCTAGAGACAACAGCAAAGTGTATTTTTGACACTGGGAGCCTCTAGGAGAGACTGACAGATGTTGGAGCAGAATCCCGGGGTGGTCAAATCGTAGAATTTACTGGACAGATGCAGAGGCCTTCTGGTGCACCTGGGAGCACCAGCAAAATATCTGGGTGGACATAGGAGGTCCGGTGACAATCAGGGGAGCAACTGAGAGCGCCGACGACAAGCCTGGGACCATCTGGGAGACCTGGTGGCATGCCTGGGAGTGCCAATGACAAGCATGGGAGCGCCGGCAACAAGCCTGGGCACACCTCAAATCACTGTAGAGCAGTCTGCGAAAAACCACCTCTTCTTTGGGAATGCTGCTAGTGTGCCTGGAAATGATAGCGACTACTGATTGTTCAAAGATTTTTAAAACTCATGTATTCAGTTTGTATTCTCACCTATCTATCTATGTATCCCTGTATCTATGTATCTATGTATCTACATAGCTACCCATCTACACACAGTATATCTAGACAGGCTGCAGGTGGTGCTTGGGAGCAAATCAAGGTGCGCCTGGACATAACAATTGAGTGATCTTGGAGATGCACTTGGAGGCTGTGATCGAGCGAGTTTTGAGATACAGTTGTAGGCCATGACCATACCAACTCGGAGGCTGAGAGTGAGCGAGTTTGGACACACGTCTGGAGGCCATGATCGAGTGAACTTACAGATGCACTCGGAGGCCGTGATTGAGTTTGGCGATGCACTTGGAGGCCATGATAGAGCAAGATTGGAGGAAAACATGGAGGCAGTCGATTGGAGGCAGGCTGGGTGCTGATCAGACTCAACCCATCAGTTAGGTAATTTGAAACCGTGGGAATCTGATGAGGTGACTTTACCTGTGATCTCTCATGGTGATCTTAGCAGGAGGCGGTCAATCTCGCAGGGAGGCATGCTGGAAGCTGAAGCTACATTCAAGGGTCAACTCGTAATCATGAAAATGAAGAGAAGACAGATATTTTTGTGTGGATGCTGTACTCAGTGTATGCTGTACTCAGTGTACGCTGTACTCAGTGTATGCTGTACTTGGTGTTAACTCATGATCACGGTATGGAGAGATAGAGAGAGATGAATCAACATTCTGTTCTGCAATGATGGTAGCGTTGTGGACAAGAAAGAGAGATTCCGGATGAAGATAGCCACAGTATGGAGCATACAAGCAGACATCAGAAATCAGGGGTACAACGTGCCAGAAAAGGTTTAGAAGACGTCTTATCAGTGTAATTCCCCGCTGGAGCAGGAATCATACTTGCTGTATCAGGACTGCTAAATCGACTGACACATGAAATTCCCCTAAGTCCTAGTTTCTCATGATCATTCCCCATCCCCTCTCATCTTTCTCTTTCTCATCTCCAACTCTACCATGACCTAACAACAGCAAGTTAAGTCATCCCTCTCCATCTCTGCAGGTCATGATCATGAGTTAACACCAGGTACAGTGTACATCGAGTGCAGCATACATCTTGTACAGCTTGCACTGAGTATTGCTCACACCAAGTACTGCATACAAACCAAGATCAGTTGTCTCCCATTCCCTGCCAGTAACTCGTCTCTCAGCGGACCGTGTTGTACTCAATTCTGTACACCTCCACAATTACGAGTTAACCAATGAATGAAGTCTCCCCCCCACTCATGCCGGCTTTCCAATCAATCGACTGTGGATCGACCGCCTGCAGATCATCCTCCTCCATGTACGGTTCCAATCTCAATCCATCATTGCCTTCGATTGCATCTCCTAACTAGCTCGGTCATGGCCTCCAAGTCCATCTCTAAACTTGCTAGATTGTGGCCTCGAAGTGCATCTCTGAGTTCACTCGATCTCTGCATTGAAGTACATCTCACTTGTCACTCTTTGATGGCCTCGAATGTCGCACTATGATGTTCTCCAAACTTGGTTGATTTCAGCCGCAGAATGTAAATCGGAGTCCACTTGATCCTGGCCTCCACGTGCATCACTCAACTCGCTCCATTACAGCCTCCATGTACATCTCAAAGCTCACAAGATCACGGTATGGTGCAACAGTGGTGGTCACATGGCATCTGAAGGGATTTCCTGAGAATGAGCGGTTCTGGCTCTTAGAGCATAGGAAGAAGGTGAGAGGATATGCAGGGGTACCCAGCCGTGAGGAACCACACAACTTGCTTGGATCTATGAAAGCTTGGCAAGATTGGATGGGACCAAGAGCAGGAAAACATAGATTGTGTATGTCATATAATGAGATGATGTCTACCTACTGCGGGGTATCCCAAATTTATACACCCTGTAGCTTGGTCGATCACGGTTGTTCTATTATCTCAGCACGTTCCGTCTCTCGGTCTGTCTCTGTTATCCCTGTAACTCCATATGCCACCTTTCTGCCAGCCACTGCGAAACAGAATTACCGAGGTGGTTAGAAATGAATTTTCCCGCCATTATGGCCTCCAAGTGCATCTCTAAACTTGTTCAAATGGGATCTCAGGGTGCTCCTCCAATTTCCCTCGAGTACCGTCTTCACCTAGATTGACTGTATCTATATATACAGAGAGCGTTAGACAGATAATACATGCCATATTGTGATGCAGGGAATCTTGTAACTAACAATGACGAATATGATAGATGAAATGCCTTGACTTTATGGAACCCTAGAATGCACTGCTGTGAGAATACGGCACCAAGTCTCCCACCGAGCTGTGCAGAGGTCTGAGCTTCTCTAGATGTCTCCTGCAGAGCTGGGTCAGAGGTCTCAGTTTCACCTCAAAGTCTCCGGCAGACCTGTGCTGAGGTCTGAGCTGTTCCAGAATTTGACTGTCTAATAGGTCAAATATTGGACCATCCTGAATGCATCTCGATCACTGCAGGTGCTTCCAGGAGCATCTGACATTGCTCATGCGGAGTCTGAGAGCACATTTCCTCGGTCCAGGGGGGGCCTGGGAGCAACTGGAAGAAAATCGAAGCACAAGTGAGGTTGACCGAAGTGTCTGGGAGGTGTGCATGGTGCTTCCAGACAGATTTACATTCTGTTGATGGAGTGTGATGTTGGTTGCGGTTGTGGTTAGTACACCCCGGGTTGCCAGGAGAGAGAGTGATCGACTGTGCCTCGCTGTTATCAGTCAATGCGGGGGTGGATAATTCTGCTTGGACTTGACCGCCACTGGTGGTTGGATGAACTGGGTGTTCGCAACTAGAAATTCTCATAGTCGAAAGAATGGATGGTCATTGCTGCTCCCACTAACCCATCATTGGCTGCTGGAAGGACTAGGTATTCACATCTGGAAATTGTCAGTCAGACACAAATGCTGAGCTAGATGTGTCATTACCTCTCCTTGGTTGTTGAAATGCGATGATTGATTGCAGTTGATTAATATGTGGGATTTACAATGTTGGTATCACTGTTGTTTATCATTATCATTGCTGTTACTCATCCGCTGGGTTTCCAAGGTGATATTACCACCTTTATCACCCCCGGATGCATGCTGCTGTCAGCCATTTTCGGTGGAGTGAGTGCCAAGGGTACTGGTGATGGAGTTTGGATGAACTTTGCAGCTGCTGGTGTCCTCGGACCTGCCACTGGGATTTTGATCGATGCCACCACTGCTGCCTCTGAATTTTCCAGGATGGTTGTGGGCCGTGGTGCCAGATTTGGTTCTGTTTGCCATTCATAAGAGTGTATGTGTCTATGGAGATTCACCTAGGGTGTATTGGTTTCGCAGGTACACAGAATCGCAGGCTCGTCACTGTTCATTATATAGTGCTTTCCAATCTCCCATGACCTTAAAACAACCTTGTCAGTGTTGAAACTAGATCCATTATTATGGGTTCCCGTGTCAGAGGTATGGTCCATGTGAAAGTCAAAGTCATGCTCCAAACATGTCGGAATCAAGTTAAATATCAAAGTTGAAATTGTACCATGTCCCCAGTGCCTTCAGTGAAAGAGTCGAAGTAATTACTGTATAGGTGAGGATACTTCCGGTGTCAAAGTAGGGTAGTCGTCCGTTTGGATGAGTGTCAGAGTTAGGGTGATGGTCAGAGTTACGGTGATTGTCAGAGTCAAAGTTATACCATGTACATTGAGTCTCCCCAGTCAAAGATGAAGTAATGCTGTATTATAGGTGGGGTTGCTTTCGGTATCAGAGTAGGGTGGTTGTTTGAGTGATGGAAATTGCCAGAGTTGAGGTAATTTTGAGAGTGGAAGTTATACCGTATACATTAGATTCTCCCAAGGCAATGTTAAAGTAATGCCGCATTATAGGTGGGGTTGCTTCCCATATCAGAGTAGGGTGGCTCTCAGAGTTAGGGAAATTGTCAGAGTTAGGGTAATTGTCAGAGTCAAACTTATATCATGTACATTGGGTTCTGCGGAGTCAAAGTTGAAGCAATGCTGAATTATAGGTGAGGTTGCTTCCGGTATCAGAGTAGGGTGGTTCTCAGAGTGAGGGAAATTTTCAGAGTGGGAATTATACCATATAAGTTGGATCTCCCAAGTCAAAGTTCTATTAATTCCGGATTATAGGTGGGATTGCTTGCTCTATCCGAGTAGGCTGCATGTCAGAGTTGGGGAAATTGTCAGAGTTAAGGTAATTGTCAGAGTAATACCATATACGTTGGGTCTCCCATGTCAGAGTCAAAGTTATACTGGACTTTCCCATGTTCATAGTAAGTTTTATAGATTCCATAAGTTTGAATTGATATTATACCACTTTGTTAAGTTTCAGTAATCTGCCAATCTTCCTGACAATATTCTTGCCCACAAACCCCTATGTTGAGTGACACCATGAGACCCTTCTCCCACAACCACTCTGGGATTTCGCTCTGCCAATCCCACCACTCGGGTGGATTTTGACACAGCACAGTATGGTGTTCACTGCTATGCGAGTAGAAAGGGAAGAAACAGTTGTAAATGGTTAGCTCTTGCATGTCCAGCCAGATCTCACCACCAGTGCTCCACTGGCAATGGCTGCTCATCTAATCTGAGGGTGAACAAAATGGAGATGGATTGGATTTGCGGTCCAGCACTCCAATGTACGGGAGTAGGTACCTAAGAACTGTCAGTAGGTGACTTACCCGGTCAAGTATTGGACGACACATATCCCCAAGGGTAGTTGTTCATGCTGGTTAGTGGTTAGACCCCAACATCCCTACATTGGCAACTGCAAAAGGTTTGGTTGGATCCTGTGGGTGGTACTTATCCCAGATCTGGTGCATGACTATAAGTATTCCAGATCTAAAGTAGAGTAAGTTGTTAGTGTCGGCCATACGAAATTGGCACTGTGCTTGTAGAAGAGTAGGATGTGATTGTCAGAGCAACCTGTCAGAACAACCCACCAGAGCAACCCTGTCAGAGCGACCGTGTCAGAGTGAGCTGGTCAGAGTGACTTTGTCAAAGTGACCTTGTCAAAGTGACCTTGTCAGAGCGACCTGTCTGTGAAATTGTGTCACAGCCAAATTGTGCTTGATTGGCAGATTTTACTCACAACTGGGGCATGTGATTGAAATGAATAAATCAATGTCGCGGAACCATTGTGGTGTACTTTGTGACCAGGGGATTTGGTAGATAAATTCATATCATGAACCCATTGTAATTTACTGTGTGGTACATATGCTGCTCTTGGCAACTTCCTATTGTGAGTGTGTAGCAGTTATATATGTCATGGAGTATTGTTGTAGCACGATGACATGCACTAGAGTTCATACTCTCATACGACATAGATTTCCATTCTCTAGCCACATAGTTCTCTGTCGAACTACCCTTCGATGCTTGCTACAACAGGCTACTGATCTGATAGCCTCGAATTGTACTGGTCCGATGATCATATATCAGTTTCCCAGACCCAGAGAGGGGCAGCCACATTACATATCGGTAGTGTTAGCAACCGTTCCGGAGCATCACTTCGGATCGAGATATGGGTCGCAACCGAACACTCGCTAAATTGGCACTCCGGGTCGTCGATGAGACCCGAACTGTCAATTCAGGTACGGTTTGATGGATATCTCCCGACCCGACTGCATAGGGCGGGTTGTCAGTGGGTTGCCGAACGGATTCGTCTGTAGATTCACATAATGCTCTAGCTTTTGCTCTTTGATAAAAGTATCTGATTAAAATCTCTTATTCAACATGCAGTAATCGCTTGTTGAATGCTTTGCAGGTTACGATATCGATTATTTTGGAATCAATGTTCTTCCTTTTGTGTTTTGTATTTTTGACTACTAAGCCAGTCAATAGTTATGTTATGATCTCCAATATCCATGTGATATCTTGCTTAGCCAATATGAAAGACCAAAAATTGTTGACGCTCGGTTGACCCTCATTGTGAAGATGGGGTAACAATTCAATCATGCACTGTTATTGTGGAAAAGGCCGCCATGACATGGTATATGAATGATTACCACAAAGCGACACTTAGATTACCAGAGATGCGAGACAACAACTGGTGGAGGCACTGTTGACGCTCATTCTCAGGATGGGGCAGGGAGCGTGCAGCTGTTGCTCTGGCCCTAAAAGCGGCGAATACCTCATTTATGGATGTCCACAAGCAATCGCCACTTAGATAACCCAAGATGCAAAGCCACAAAACATTGACACTCAGTTGATGCTCATTTTCAGAATGGGGCAATGACTGTGTCACTTTCTCTGTTGTCTATGATGGCAGCCATTACATTCATTATGCCTCATCGCTACCAGACCACATTCTAATGACCTGACTTAAAAGTCTAAAAATCTTTGACGCTCTGTTGACGCTCATTTTCATGATGGGGTAATGAAGATATGACGCATTGTTTTCACTGAAAAGGCCACCAATGCATACTATATGAATTACTACCACAAATTAACAATTACATAACCCAAGATGCGAAGCAGAAAATTGTAGACACTTGGTTGACAATCATTTTCAGAATCGGGCTGTGACCATGTCGCTGTTGAGCTGATTGGGAGTACGGATATCACTATGCCAAGGACTATGATGTAACTTGCCTCTTTTGTAGTTAGCACCATTAGTCATCGATCGACCTTATGTCGATGCGACATGTCTCGTTACACGGTACAATAGACACACCTTCGCATACGCCCGCGCAC
>Ga0307515_10003483_pt1 | contig 33077 bp, 37 predicted proteins | sample 17_EM_MG_FD_194513 | JGI IMG/M metagenome (GOLD analysis project Ga0307515, IMG submission 194513) | Populus trichocarpa ectomycorrhiza microbial communities from riparian zone in the Pacific Northwest, United States - 17_EM | ecosystem: Host-associated > Plants > Roots > Unclassified | place... | reverse complement strand
TTCAGTCCAGGTCCCGAAAAATTGGGGATTGGTCCGATCCCGGTCCCAAAATTTCTTGGACTGGACCTGGACTAGACTGGACGGTTCCAGTCCGGACTGGTCCATTGCTGGACTGGTGGAATCATTGTCAATGCGACTGCATAATTATTGGTGGATATTGTGGAGAAAGCAGCAGCGTTGTATCTGCATGGGGTCAGCCATCAAAGAGAACGCCGGGTGCTGTTCAATAGTTACAATAAGTGTAGAGGGATAGATGTCAAACCAATACACCACCACAAAATGGCTCGTTTTCGATTGATCCACCGCATATTCCCTACGTTTGGCACACCGATGTGGAGCCATTCTCTTGCACTGTGTGCTTTGTCGATTTCTGCGCGCGTTGGGCTTACCGGAGTTAGTTGTGCATCCGTCTCAACGAGTGGACGCCATGGGACATACCTCATGAGAACCTGTTGGGTATAATTGCTAGAGGATAACAAAATAGTGCCCAAGCTATTTATGCCAAAGTGAATCCAGACCGAGAGCGTCTTTATCCCCTTGCATGAACCTCTGTGGATTGTTCCGAATCCCCCCTCTGGCGGCCACTTGATTATTGCGTAGATTGTGATAGTAAGGTTGAGGAGGAATACTAGCATGGCGCAGATTGCACTAGAGCACACGCCCATACGCCACCCAACCCGATTGTTGGCAAGCGTTTTCCCGTGGAGGAATACTAGGGTTATCTGTGTAGCCTGTGAGAGCATATTCATGCACCACCCTGCGCACTTGGATGCGTGTGTGTAACCAGAGATGTAACTGGTCCATGGCGTTCTTCTGCATGCAGCAATAGCGGCGCTTGTGCGATACGGATAGTCTTCAGTGGCAGGGATTGCTGTTGGCGGCTGTCGGGTGCTATGGATTGAATGAGCATGCTATCATATACGGTAGTTCGCACTGTGTATTGGCGAATTGGATTTGCACTCACCTGTTCAGCTGAGTAGATAGCACATCAAATGAGTGTGCGAATTCTCCGCTCAATGATATGAGATGCGAAGGGATGTATTCATCATTGGTTGCTACTTGCATCTCTTGTAGACTCTGCATGAAGCAATGCGGGAATGAAAGAAAGTAATACGTCTTTGTACAGGTGAGAATGCGTGCGGGAAACCCTTCGGTAGGCGTGAGGAAGCTGTATGCGGTGCAGAGTGCGAGGTTCCTTAACGCAGGGCAAGAGGTTGTTGGATGTGAAGTAAGACTTGCAAAAGTTGCGGCTGGTGGTGATGTTTAGAGAGGATAGAGCTCTCGGGCAGTTCCTGAGGGATAGTACGGACTTTTTAGGCGCTAAGTTGTCGACATTGTATGAACATCTTGGGACTACAGAGTATATGTATGAACGAAAGGTGACAATACTTGCGCTTGGTATGGACAATAAAGTTTTAACAGAGCTTGCTGTAACCGCCGGATTTTGAAAAAATGGTGTAGGAGCCTGCATTGCAAGCTGGCATTCGGGTACTGGTAATTGAGTAGTGTTGCTATGATTATTGCGGAGTCATTAACACTGACAACCACCCCTAGTAGTATTGAAAAGTCAGAATTGAGTAGGAAGAACAGTACTAACCAGTTAAGTGGTAATCAGCTGTGGTACTTGGTAGGCCTTATCGAAACAATTATTGCCGATAACAATGTACCACAAGTCTGTCACCCGGCATACTTTCCGCTAACTGCTAGCGGTGGCTACAACGACTCACTATTTTAAGAGAATTCTATCAAATGTAATGATACCCTGCTTAGTGAAAACCCAACTCAGCGTGATAGTCTCCACACCATGCATAACTGGTTTTGGCGTTGGGGGCGTCTCGCACTATTTTTGACATGTGCTTCGAGCCATCCTGCCACATCAAAGAGTTTTGGTTGCGCGTTACGGATCTTGGCGCGCAGTAGGCGGCAATATTGCCGTTAGTGATATGAGAGGCGAAAAGCTGCACAATAACACTAGTAGTGCTGTGCTGTGCCCTGTAGCAGTGTCTTCTCGACGGCTGTTCCTTTAAGTTCGAATGTATCTGCATCCCGTAATGCAAGGACATACTGGCCAATCCTCTTATGCGCATCCAAAATTTCTATTTTTAAAAGCGGCAGGATGACTATTTTTAACAGCGCAATTGAAGCTAAAATCGACTTGTTAGGTGGTGCCAACATAGCAGCAATGAACTCCAACATCCATTTCTTGCTAGAGGCGTTACCCGTACATTTCCTCACAACTCCCAATAGGGGTACTGCAGTTTCACAAGCCCAGAATCTCACTCCTTGATTTTAGCCAATAACTGTTGACTCAAGATTTGGCCCGAAGGCCCTGGAAGATGTTAGAAGTGACTGGCGATTTCTAGAGAGATCTGGAGTTTGGTCGCCGAGTTGACCAATGCATGGTGAGTCACTCCTTCTCCGCCACAGTAAGCTTTTTCTCTTGCCACTCGAAATATCTCCGCGAAACCTCAGGAATTCTTGTGTATATACATAGATTTTCCCTTGAATAACTTTTGTAGAACAGACAATTCAACCTTTTCTTGTGCAAAGTTATTGTTCCCATCAATAAGTACAATATATGAGTGAATCGAGGTGCACGTGATAGCCTAATTCTTGGGTACGTCCAGATATTAGAGATCATTTCCGTGGCGATATGTGATCAGACGGTGACGGAATTCCTCGCCGCAACTGACGTGAGGAAGTCGCCACCTGCATGATGAGTTCGCCTTCTTCTGCTCTTTCGATTCATATTTTTGGGTCTTGCATTCCTTTCTTTTGTTAGCATTATAAAGGGGAAAATGGGTGCATGCGGAGATCGGACATTGTCATACTGTAGATAAGTGAATACTGTATAAGTAAAGCACAACAAAGCTGAATTCTTGGCGCATTGGAATTTAATGGTTCCGAACTGTTGTCACCATACTTTGTCTACAAAGAGGGTAAAAATAGATTTGAGGTGAGAAACGGAGGGACCGCTGAGATAGCCAGCTCAGTAGGGTAGTTGACCTCAAATACAACTTTTCCTGTCAGTGCCCTTGATTTTGGCCCGCAAGTGCTGCAGGATGCATCATGACTGCAGCACATTGGCTATAGCCACGTGTAAATGCTATGACAAAACCAGGAGATTGAGCGGGAGAAATTTTCACCACAAAAATACCTAGAGTAGCATATCGACCTAATTTAATAGTCGATCATTCCGATCGATGATTTGGCTGTGTCTCACGAGCCATGTCGTCCTCTAAATTTAGTTTGCAGCTGGGAAAGCTAGGACTAGGAGGCCTATCCCAATGAAAACCACGAAGTCCTTGGCAGCCAGGTATTATCGATGGAAGTGCGGCCATGCACTATGGCGACATATCTTAAGCGGTTCAGACAACAGGACGATGACCAATGCTAGTGATGAGGGGAGACTACATGTACTGGGGGGCACCTTTTCCGCCTCAGCAGACGGTGGAAGGACGAATAGCGGCAGATATGGAAGGTGGTTGGACGAGCCACAGGCTTGAAAGCAGGGGGATACAGAGAGTGTTCCCCAGTGGCCCGGTCGCAAAATCCGAGGCCTGACTTGGCGGCGGCCAGGTTTCATGCAGGCCGGCCGGGTCTGGCCGCTTAGGAACACTGGATGCAGACATGCTGATATCGGAGTTGTTTTCCCTTGAGAAATGTGATCAAGCGGTGATGGACTTCCTCGCAGCCACGGAGGTGAGGAAGTTTCCCTTACCTCTCACCTAAGCTAGCTAAAGTCAAAGCTTGACACTCCTTCGGCATTTCTTTTGTGTTAGGTCGCTCGTTCTTCGGTTTTTCGTTTGCGATTTAGTTGGAAATACAATGGGGACGAAGGGTAGAGGGAGGAAATCTCCCTTATCTAGCCGGCTAGCCAGAGGGGGATTGGAGGCGGGCACCGTCATACTCTAGATAGACTAAATACAGCATGATTATAACAAACAAAAGCTCTAAATTTAGTTACTACCCATCGTGAATAAGAATATGTGAGGCTCAAGTACGAAACTTCTGCGGGACCAAATCCAGGCACATCGGGAGCGTACGTCGACTTATGGTTGCAGCAGCTAAATTGGTGATGAGTATATTAACTTGTCTGTCTAAATCTAAGTCTAAATGACACGCATACGTACACAAGAAATTAAGTGCTAGCGGCTCAGCGGCTCGACCCTAACCCAGACACGTGATAACTGAGCTCAAAATCCGTCCAACACTCCTCCAGATGGTAACACGACCTTAAAACCTAAGCAATGAATAAAAACGACCAAAATGATAATGTGTGCTCTGTGCTCTATCTAGAGCTCCTCCTAATCAATCATCCTCCGAAAATGGTCCTCGGAAGCGCTCTTACAAACAAGTCATTCTCCCAGTTCCATTCATTACTTCGATCTCATGCTAGAATGTCGACTCCCTTTACCTGATCCCTTTCCCATGTCAAATTAACTCGCCAACTTGGGGTGTTACGCCCACAAGTTTCCTTGACCTTGACCAGTATCCACTGACAGCGGTCTGTTGTATATTTTGATTTCGTAGCTGTTGACCGTTATTGCATATACAGGTCTCAGCCGAAGATGGGTCTTGAATGGCCGGAGACAGAGGTGTCTTGTATAGCCGGAGATGGAGATGTCTCGTATGGCTGGAGTCGGAGGTGTCTTGTAGGGCCGGAGACGCAGATGTCTTGTATAGCCGGAGATGGTAATATCTCGTATGGCCGGAGATGACTGTTGACTCTGATACGGGCGGATGGTATTCAGCCATATCTGCACTTTCATATATATTTGCCTTGTGGCCCTCTTAGATAGAACACAATCAGGCTTCCCTAAGCATTACTATTTGAACAACCGGGACTATGCGAATTCTTGTTCCATAGTCGCGATTGGAAGAGCAACTTGTGAGCTCCTGTCACATGGTGAGCATTCCTCACAACTACTTCATGTCTACAGCCTCCAGGCAACTGAAGTCTCTCACATCTCCATGTCCGATCGCCTTGCCAGACCCTAGGGTTTATGATTTTGCTGGGTGGTAGTTTAAAACCCACGAAGGCGTTGTTTAGAGGCTGTCTTGTAGTTTAAATCAAAGGCTGCAGTGTTAATGCCACAACCTCGACAGGGTTGAAATTACAATTTTACTTTCTAGTAGGAGATGTAGTGGCATTTAAACGTTTGAGTAGCAGGAGTGGTGGTGGAATTTAAACGCTTGAGCAGTAAGTGTAGTTGCATTTAAACTTCTTGGAGATTAGTGTTGTGCAGATTAAACCACTGCCATCAGACTCACCATATGGTGTAGGTGATGGAGTGTTTATAACTCACATGCTGGACAATCTCGATATTTTCTTATGCCCAATTTTGTATTGGAGACTGGGTTGAAAGATGTCCACGTGGCTACCTACAGCGAAAGTCTGGTATACAACTCACCATATAGTGTAGTGGCTAGTGGATTGTACTTGCATATGGTCTTAGGAATGTTTCCCGAAGCATGCAGAATATTCAAATTTTGCGATCTTTTTGACCCATTTGTGGTGTAGGTACACATACTAAATTACTGTAAATGTACACCACAAAAGTAATATATAAACGCCGTTCTCATATAAAGAGATGCCTTTGTGGTTTAACTATTGTGTAAATACCACCACGATATCGTGTGCATATGCACCATAATGCGGTGAACATTACAGGCCCTACTGCCAGCTTAACCTTCACCATCTCACTACAACCTCACGACAACCTCACGAAAATGACGTTTAACTACAATGCTGCACCAAATGATTCCAGTAGTCCAGGGGTATATCAGTCCAGTGGACCGATCCCGGTCTAATATAGTCCAGTTCGACCTTGCTTATGAACCGGACCGGACCGGACTAAGCCCTACCTTAGACCGGAATCGTCCGGACTGGTGGAACTATTGACTACACCTCACACTGATCTCACGACAACATGGTGTAACTGCCTCGCTAGGCCTCACAACAATGAAGTGTAAATGCCACGCTACCTATCATGAGGTTTAAGCTACACCAAAATGTATGCTAGGGCAAAGCCCTAAGCTGACTGCAGTATGATTACAACAAAACAAACATACAAGCCGAGCCCCAAGTAACTTTGCAGGGTGGGCCATCCTTCCAATTAGGAAACAATCCTCCTTCACACCTAGATATCTGAACCCTTCCGATTGTTGCTATTTAGAGGGTTTGAAATATATCGCAACAATCTGCTGGATGCTGCACATGCATGTGCACAATGCATTCATAAGGCTGCTGTAGATGAAGAGCATGCAAACCATAGATACATATATAGTAGATACAGAACCCAGCCTCCCATTGTTTTCAGGCAACACGGGCAGAGTATAAATTCTACAAGTAGTCAGTATGTATTCTCAACACATTTTCCCCTAACCCTATAGCCCGAATTGCTTTTGTGCTGTACTATTGCTAAAAACACAGAATAGTCGTCAAGTGTGTAAACGAACCTCCAGCCTCGCGATTAGTGTGTTATTATGAAGCATGATGGAATTCGAAAGCGGTCTGGGTCTGCCCAAGGGTTTAGCAGCCATCATAAGTTCGCGACCCGTACCATACCCCAAATAGTTCTGTTATAATAAGTTCACACTTCATTTCTGAACAGATCAAGCCATTTGCTCAGACTCAACGAGGCATCTGAGTGGAGTAACCTCAGACGCTATTAGCCAGCTGGAGGCAGTATTGTCAAAAGCGATCCTCTCGGCATATCTTTTAGTATTTTTAGCTGATTTAGTTATGTATGAAATAACGTTGATGACTGCTTTGAGAAGTGTCGATAGTATGTTATGTCATGTCTGCTTTTTCTTTGGCACCACTTGGACATCCGTTCGCATGGGGTCCAACGCAGGCCACTACCTCGGTGTTCTATATATAATGTTTGTATATATTGGGGCCTGTAGGGAAATGTGATTAAATAGCTCCGTCCTTCTACCCTTCTTCCTCTTGTACAAATGAAACGAATGCAAATGAATGGTTGCAATTGAGGAGCAACAAGATGGTGAAAAGAAGTGAAAGACTGGTAAGTACACTCTGCTCTATTCGGCGGCGTGGGAACTTCCCGATCTCTGTGTCCGCGAGGAAGTCCAACACCGCTTAATTGCACTTCTCCATAGAAAACAGCTGGGATAATTGCGAATGCTTATATATTCCCTCTTTCCACCCAGTTTCCCTCTCAACTACTTTCCACAATTCCCACTGCTCGTTCTTCCACTTCCTGCAATGGCGGAAGAGATACTCCCGCGTCTGGGCCGTCTTCCGCGCCACAAGCACTGATCACCATCTCATTGGAATTGGGCGCCGGTTTCCCGCCTGTTCCTATACCCATAGTGTTTGCTGCACCGCTCACTCTCCTACTGTGCTTGTGTAGCTGCTCGCTGTACGGAGATCCTCCTGGCTCTGTTCGCTGCTGAGATATCTGCTCGCACATGGGCTGTGCTGCCATGATCTTTGCGGGCTCCATTCACTTGTCGATCTGCTTCTTCATTCCCAGGGATGCCCGAATCCGGCCGGATACAGCTGAACGTAGTCTTGACCAGGGTAGGATATAGTATATCCGGTTTGGGAATCAGAGTTCCGGAACAAAGAAATTCTACGCGCATACGCATGGGTAAAGTCGCCAAATTCTGGAACAAATCAACAGCCAAAATATCTGTGAGTGCTAATTAATAGACTGTAAGTTCCTGCAGTCCTGTAGTGTGTCATTGAATGCGTGGGCATGGCGAGGTTGTGCTGTGATCAGATGTTAGCGCCATATCGGAGAAGGCAGAGCTGCGCTGCAGTGTGTCATTGAATGAGTGGGCGTGGCGAGGTTGTGCTGTGATCAGATGTCAGCGCCATATAGGAGAAGGCAGAGCTGCGAGTAAAACGTTGAAACTGTAATTGTTAGAAGCGATCGGAGGATGCACAAGCGATGAGGCGACATGTAATAAAGAGCCACGTTCACCAGCCGTCTACACCCCCTACCAAGCTTACTTTCTAGTCACGATTCCCTCTAGAATTAAGGATAAGGGGCAGACGAAAGTACATATGCGGATTCCTGTGTATTGCCGCGTATATTCTGAAGCTTGATAAAAGGTTAGAAAATCTCCCTGTTGAACATACACCACTGGAAATATCCTACACATCATCGCTATCCTAACCGCAAGGATAATTTGCTCCAAAATCAGCAATATTCCGCTGTGGTTGTTGAAGAGGACAAAAATAGTTCCTGCGCAGGTCTCCCGAGTTCTCAGCATATAAGCCAACTGCTTTGTTCGTAGTCCCATCGGATCGCCGTCGGTGAAACTGTGTATGTAGAGTCGCTACATTTTTGGATGCATAGTGCGGATACAGGGTTCGGCCCATTCCGAGTTTAGCCGAGCCTGGATCTGGAAGGTGGGGTAAACTAGTGCGGCAACAAACTCAGAGAACTTCACTGCTTCAGATTTTGCCAGTCACATGCTGGAAGTGGTAGTATTATGTGAGCGATGAGGCAAGGGGAACAACCAACAAATCAACTAACACATCTGATATACAAACTTGCGGATACTGGTAGCGTCAACTCTTAGTAGTATGTTCGAGAGAGACGGACAACTGCGACCCGGAGATGTAGAGTCGTGTGCCTTGCGCTGCATCTGCCACGCTCACAGTCAGCTCGTGTTAGGTAAATATATACGCAGTGTTCACAACGGACCCGGCATTTTTATTGAAAAGCCCCAAGGCCAGTTTGCATATCTAAAACATGAAAATCAGCAAACAATTTTTCTGTATGGGTAGCAGACGATGTTGATTTTAGTGGTGGGTGGATTATTTTCCTCGGACGATGAGCTATTTTTAGTAGTGAAATAGAAATTCAGAGTGGACATAGGAGGTCACTCGGCCTGGGCTATGTCTCGAGAAGCCTGCGCCAAAGGCGGCCGCCCAGGCTTACTCTGAAACCCTCACGACGGGCTTCAATATGGTGAAGCCCGGCCGGCCCGGCCCATTGGGAACACTTATATATGCAACATCGTCCAACTCAAAGGAAAACTGGGGCTTAAACAAATTCCTCCTATATAATCTAGGACCCTTCAGTAACAACGTCCCAACCTTCGACAGCTGGAATCAAAGGGCTAGCAGTGCCTACCACCGACGAGCAGGAGCTCGAGGATTGCAGCAAGATTGCGGGCAGGCGTTTTTCCTGTGTTCTATGGATTGAAAGCTTTTTTTAATGGTGGAAGTCGATGTAAGGTGTTCCATATCGGTTGATATTCTGTTATTATTGTAATTATTTTGTATTTGGCCACTTGTCTTGCGGCTATGACATACTTTTTCTTTCCATCCCCACCACTTTCAGCAGTGGGGTATGGTAATCTGCGTTTTCGCTCGACTTGTATCTAAAAGTGATAGTCTCGAATCGTATTTGTCGTATCTACCATGCCAAAATATCGGAAGTCATAATGCTCTCATTGACTCATACGGAGTTATAATTGCGGCATATCCGTTAGTCTCTATGGCTCGTTCGATTCGTTTCAAATAGTACAGGGTGCTTCAGAAGTATAGTCGATGTCGTCACCCCAATCCCAGCTCCGAAGTTGAGGGTATCATACAGCCAAATGACACTCTCCTCACCATGCGCGTCTAACTAGATACTATCATTTTCTCCGAGGGTGAACTTTGCTTTCATTTAATTGCACTGTTAAACTAAGTGGGTGTGATGCAGCTGAGAATTCATCGTCTGTAATTGGTTGCTTGCCTTGTGTCTAGCCTCGTATTACTTTAGTTCATTTGGTAACGTGGTAAAAATAACGTACGAGTGCACAGACAAGGCTCCAACCAAGATTGCCACGTCGATTTATCGAGAGATAACATACCAGTTTTCGCTAAAAAAAAGTCGCTAGACACGTTGAAATGAACGATACACTAACTAGTGACAGAATTAAGTATGCGTATCATTGATAGACATTAGCTATATATGATTGCTTGCATTCTAAATTTAGCATTGTTACCTCTAATGGTAGGATAACTCTCTGAGTAGCGGGCGCCTGGCGCCTGGTGTGGCGGGCAGCGTGTGGCGGGCGGCGTGTGGCGGGCGGCGTACGATAGCCGAAATTTATGAGGTCTGTCGATTTCACAGTCTGAACCTTATCTCTAGCGCGCCCACCGCGGTAAGATCTCACAATGTCTCACCGACTATCATGGTTTTGAAACTTGCAGCCTTAGATTCTGTAGCAAAGGTAGGCAATTGAATCTTGGGGAGAGCAGATCTCCGACTCAGTTTTCCCAGCAGAATCTGCAGTGTGATTCTTGTCGATTCTGGATGTATGCATATGCACCTGGGGCTGCTCACGCTGTATGATGGCGGTGGTGATGGTGATGGTGGCGGTGATGGTGATGGTGGGGTGGAAGCACTTACAAAAGTAGGTTGGCTACGTGAACGTCAAAGCTCCCACAAACTTAGAGCTTCCTATAGGCCAGAGCTTCCACAAACTCAGAGTTTTCCATCTGCCCAAAGCTTCCCGTGGAAAACGCTACTGCTCCCGAAGTGCGGCTCTCTCAAGCGCGGCTCTCTCAAGCGGGCTCTCAAGCGGGCTCTCAATGATAGTATCCATTGTGTACAGTACCAGCGAAGTCTGCCAGTAGTTTATACTGGCTGAGGTCTATCGACTGCCAGCCATATGTAGTTCCATAGGCCAATGCGCAGATGTCTATGGACCGACTATGGACGACAATAGACTGCGCGTCGCGCAGGGGTCCACGGGGAACTTGCTATGACCTGCGCGTGTGCGCGTGTGTGGGCAGCGCAGTTTATAGTCGATTTGCACTTTGGCTGATGCGACCTGGGAGACGTGGACAAATAAGCCCAAGGCGGAAGGTATCCTGAATGATATTATCAATAAAGTGGTGGGTGCCGAAGTTCCTGATGTATAACTAGTATGCCAAGTACGAAAGAATGATGGCGAGTAAGAAGATTGTGAAGAACTGAAGAGAATAGCGGCTCCGCTCTTCCGGCTTTAGTAATATCTTCCAATGCAGAGGATCTTCTCGAACAACAAGCACGTACTTTGATCTACACTACTTATCTTCCAGTTTCAGACTCCCGGCTCTTGACCACCATCGTTCCTAAGGCAGTCACAGAGTACTCGCAATAGTATTACTCCTAGTCAGTTTTCGGGTATCTTGGAATCATCAACTCAGGTACGGGAGGAAAACCCGATAGCCGTACAAAAGGAAATACAGGGGAAATGTGCTCCAAAAATCAGCAATATTCCGCTGTGGCTATTGAAGAGGTCAAATATAATACATGCGCAGATCTCCTAAGTTCTCAGCCAGCTGCATAGCTCTTAGACCCATCGGGTGTTTGAACTTCGCTACATTTTTGGATGCAGGGATCAATTACGGTTCGGCCCATTCCGTGTTTAACCGAGCCCTGATCTGGAAGGTAGGGCTATAGCGAGGTTACGAAGTCCGGGATCTGGAAAACTTCTCTGGTTTGGATTTTACCGTAAACATGTTAGAAGCGGAAATATTGTGTGAGCTCTAATACAAAGAGAAGTACCAACAAATCAACTAAGAAATCTGGTGTACAAGCTTGTGGAATCCGGTAACGTCAACTCTGCAGCCGCCGTGCGGCGGGCAGCGGGATTGATTGAAGGGGGACCATTGCGACCCAGTGGGTATCTATGCGTATGGCAACGTCGGTGATGTTGTTATAACGGTCAACTGTTATCCGTTGCCGACACTGGCATATGTCATCTAAACTGTCAAAATATAAACTTGCACGCCGCGCCGCCGTGCACAACAGTCCCAATTTAGGACTTTATACTGCACTACGTCCAATCGTAGATTGTTATGCACAATAGCACCGCACGGTGCTGCTTTGCACGGCACTGGGAGCTAGCTTGTGATGGGACTGATCTGGCTGCAGATGGTAGCAATAAACGCACTAGGAACTTGCCAGGAAACAGACCGATGTGGGAAGAGCCATTTTTCACCACTGCTGTCAGGAAGCTCGCCCAGAGTCATGGGAAGTGCACCTAAAAACTACGCTGTGGAACCGCACTTGAAGTTGATGGAAAGTGCAATTACAAAACGCATGTGAGCGTGAAGGGAAGCGCTTTTGTGAGTGGCAAAAATCGAACTAGGTGGATATGACAGTTAAGCGGGCTTGATGGAGAGCAGGGATATGGGGCACAGACCGGTGAGAGCACCAGCGATTGAAACGGTCCGACCGTCTGCCTGCCCATCCCTACCTCGCCCTATATCGTCATCCATGGCTTCAAATTATATAGGCCAGAGTGTCCAGTCTTTATCTCCCAACGACTGCACCTCAGCTAGAGAAACTATAGCCAACCACCGCAACTTGCCATGGCATTCAGTTTAGGTTTATCTCCAAAACCAATTTGCAGGTTCAACAGAAGCACGGAAGAGTTAATCTGCGTACTCTTATGTCTGCCGCGCGTAAAGGGTAACTGCGGTAGCTACAGGGCTATTACAGCGTCTTTCAGTGAGGTAATATTCAATCACTAGCTCATCGAGATATCACTCGATCACGGTAACATCACTCGTCTGACCACAGGGCCAGGTTGTCCCTCTACGGTTAATACTACCTAAGGCAAATCATTGTAGATCTCCTTATACGGTAGGGGGAGTCTTCGGACGGACCAATAGCTCATGAATTCACCATGCCGGGGTAGAAACGATGTATCTAGGCCACCCCAAATGGCAGCGAAGCTATCGACGTATCTTGTAATTCTACCATACTACATCGGCGTCTTCTGTGGAAATAAAGTCCACTATACCTAACAAATCTGGGTTCACGCTCTAGAATGTTTACTGATTTATCTAATACACAGTACGATCGACACTAGTTAAGGGGGATTTCTTCTCTGGGAAGGATTGGGACTATTTTACCTTCAATATCCAGATCGATGTAGGGGTTTAAAAAAAGGTCCCGATTCCCCCGTGCATAGGCGAGGAAAATACTATAGGCTCTTCAAGGAACATCCACAAAGGAATCCCCGGAAACCACTCATGTAGTATCAAGTCTAGTGGCCTCCTATGCTACGACGCCAAGGACACTTGCTTTATGCCAGTCGACGGCCGAACGTTCCCACTCGAATACGATCAACGGTGATGGCAACGGTTAATTCATTGCGGCGCTTCACTAGTGAGCTGTAGGCTGCGTAGCTCATTTCGAACATCTCATACGCGTCCAAGATTTGTATGACTGTCCATCGGCGTACGCAGGATAATGTAAGGTGCAAAGTACGTAGAGTCTATTCCCAGAGATAGGCAAAGATTATATATGTATAACAATGTTGATCGTACTCCCTACATCCGGTCCCGTCCCCTCACTCGGCCTGTTGCTCCCGTAGGGCCGCACCCCTTCGGCTTAGCCCTTCGACTCGGCCTGACCATATTTTCCTTCTTGCACCGCCACCACCACGTCGTGTAGTTAGCATCGTGCCAATCGGTCGGTACCATGTCGATTCGTCGGGTCGCGTTAAATGTATGTAAACAAACGTGCCGAGCACGTTGGTTGTCCGGATTCTCCATCAAGTTACTGCTCAACCTATACCTATTGAAGCATCGTCATCCCCGTCATCATCGGCCATCGTCGTCATCATCGGCCATCGTCGTCATCGTCATCGTCATCGTAGTCGTCATCCTCTCGGTGCCACATTCGAGGTAAAGGAATTGGACTAGTTACTATCGGTGTCAGTGTCAGTCATAGTCTTGGTGTTAAGAATGCCTGCCTGAAGATCTCTATCCGGATCACATACCCAGTGCGCGTTACCTTAGCGGTACCTCTGTGGCGCTCTCCAGATTTCTCGTTGTACATCCAGCCGATGTTCCCCCTGTCTCTATAGTCCATTCCCGAATAATTTCTGTCGCTATGTCGCTGCAGTAGTCATCTCGAACAGCATACTGTGTGTGAATCTCAGTGCGGCCCGATTGCTCCGTAGTCTCGAAATTAAACTCGTACTGGTGCCAAACGCGTCTCAAGTTCGTCCCGTTGATGCGTCGTTTGTCTACCGTATTCTCGTCACGTGTCACTGTAGTTCCCATCGATCAACTCGCATCAATTGCTCGTGATAAGCAAGTTGATTTTACCGGGTATACAGCTTTTGCTAATACTGCTGTTGCGAGTGTGAAGCGAAGTAGTCCGACGACACCTTAGTAGACGCAACGACGGAGGAGAGATGACGGCGGGTGAGTGACGACAATGGTAGTGAGGTAGCTGTCAATGGTGGAGTAGATGCGAGATAGGTAGATGATGCCGGAGGGTTGTAGATGACGACGCGCACTAGGGGACATCGAGTAGACGAGGACATGCAGACTAGGATACGGTACACGACGGCGCGGAGGAGACACAAGGTCTGAGGATGGAGAGGTGGACAGACGATAAGTAGAGGTGACGCAGAGAGCGGAGTAATGGACAAAGCTGGAGGCATGGACGAGGGTAGATGGTGGGAATAGAATGACGACAGACAAGTGCAGGCGTCGCCGAGTGCGAAGTTATATCGAAGATGGACCTCAACGAGTGCGGAGGCATAGACGATCAAGAGCAATGGAAGATAGCGATATCGACTGTGACGTCGTGATGTAGCGGAGTCCGATCATGGAGTGGGTTGAGGCGTTGGAGAATGCAGAGTGAAAAGGGCTTCAGGATGTGCTCTAGAGTACTCTACTCTACATATAACAGTTCCGAAACGTGTTCCATTGATTATGCTCTCCAGAGACGCATGTCGGACCGTTCTGGGAAACTCCTTGCATGCACTTGCCGTTTTCAAAGGTGCCGAAGTTTCTTTCGGCTATCCAGCGGGAGACTAAACAATACAGGTGCGATCTTCGTTCTGCCAAGCCCACAAACGAAAGGCTCGGAATTTCGGCATCCACTGGAAACGGTAAGCGAACGCAAAGAGTTTCCCAGAATGGGTCAGAGTGTGTACCTCTTCTCTAGAGCAGAGTACTTTACACATAGTACGGTACCTACCCCCTGAAGCATTTGACTGCAATCCTTCAACGACTCAATTCACTCCATCATCGACTCCTCAGACTCCACCGCATCACAACGTCACAGTCGATTTACTCTCTTCCTCTACTCTCGTACACGCCTCCACACTCGCTGACACCTGTTCTCGTCCCTCTTCCACGCCTTTGTCTTCATGCAAGCCTCTGTCCTCGTCGGTTCCTATTCTCCCACGCCTCCACCCACGTCTATGCCTCCCCCTGTCTATACCTCCGCACTCTACGCCCACATCTACGCATCGTCTACTTTACTTTGTATGCGAGACCTTAATGTCCCCCTGCGCAGCGTAAACGGCACCACTCCTCAAACGTTCACACCTCCGTTTAAGCCGTTGTCTACACCGAGTATTCTCACAGTGCGACCGATGATTCACTAATATTATATTAGGTCTACAAATTTGCAGATATCAGGTCTGGGCGGACACTAAAGTCGCGAGTACCCGCCCGGACCTGGCATAAGAATAGAGTGGTTTTTGTTTATGATGGAATGAGGGAGTGCTGTATCAAATAACGGTCAAAAGTCACTTCAACATGCCTCTGACCGCCAGTGCAATGTCCCACCACCTTCGTCTCGTTTCTCCTCCGCCGTCATATACTCCGCCCTTAAGTACGTGCAACTTGTCTACACTGTCGTCTACAACCCCTCCGGTCTTGTCTCTACTATGCCGTCATATGTACCACCTCGCTTACATGCGACTTGTCAACTTCCCTCTACCCTCATCTCCGCTCCACCCTCCTCTCTCCTCTATTGTCATTCCTCCAGGCTATTATCTATCATCTATGCCATGTCTTCGTTCTGTATCTTCTACTGTACACTGTCGTCTTCGCCTTCCCTCCGCATCATGTATCATCTACCTCCGCCGGTGTCATCTACCGGTGCCGTTGCCGTCCCCTCTAGCATTATCTCCCTCCCCGTCGTCGATTGTCTACACCTACAGGCCTCCCAAAAGTCCGTCCAGGGCGGGCGGATGGCTACCCGATTCCGGACTACAATTTTTCGGGCGGAGAGTTTTTGGACTAGGGGACTACCAGGCCCGAATGAAAGCCGAGTGATGCCTAGATGAAGCGAGTTATGTAGCGGTTACTAGCTTTCATGGCTTCACCTCGATTTTTGCTCATCCACACCTGTTAGAAGGTTCCTGTGCCTAGTATTGGGATACGAGAGTTGTATGCTATGTAATCTGTTACAAAATGAGTAGTTTTAAATCTAAAAAACCCCGAAATAGGGAGCGGTAACCTCTGCCAGAGCCCGCCAGATCCCCGTTCAGGGTCCTAGGTGTCTCTACGCATATCCCGCCCTGGACGATGATGGCGAGCCTTGAAAGACCAGCTGGCGCCCGGACTATTGGGAACCCTGTACAGCTGTGATATGGTCCGAGACTAACACATACCCCGACACCGACAGTACCGCTCAGGGACGTGACGCCAAGGGGATGACGATAGGATGATGTCGGGAATGACGCTTTAATTGGTTAGAGCAGTAACTTTGATAGAGAATACTAACTACCGGCGAGCCTTGCACGTTTGTTTACATCCATTTGACGCGACACTAACAAATTTACCTGATATCGGTCGACTGGCACGACGCAAATCGAACGACGTGATGGTGGTGGCATATCAGGCAAAACTTCGTTCGGGCAGGTCAGAGAGCTACGCCAAAGAGGGTACGGTCCTGCCCGAGCACCACGCCGTGTGAGGGAGATTAGATGCGGTTGCTGAGCTGGCGTAGTACGAGAATATACAGCGGCACTCACGGACGATTCTCAACAAATTCCTCCCAAAGAACCTACGCCCGGCTGACACCGTCAGGGTTACCGCGTGTGTGGATTGGTACGAGGTTTGCGGCGTGGTGACTGAGGACTTTGGAGCGGGCAGGGGTTCCAGCTACATGTACGGCGCAACACTACAATTGAACAGTGACCTATTGAAATAGACTTCACGTTTTCTAGCAACTCACAAGTTGTCTTGGGCTTGCTTGAAGAGTGTTCGGCGCACCGGATCCAAGTGCTAGAGCAAGCATGGCAACGGTCCGTCGGGACTGTAGTCATTCGGAGAACTAGCGTACAGTCCAGCCCAGGTCACCAATTTTATCGCCCTAAGGCATCCAGTTCTCAAATCTCCAGGACTAGGGTAGTGCTAGCTGGACTACAGGTACCTGCCAAGTGACATCTCGTACCAGTAGTTTGGAGCCTTTGTTAACTCTAATCGCGCGGTGGAGTGTACCATTTTACTGTGCTGTGCCTCAGGGAGATAGGGCGCAATCTTTTGGCTTATTGCAGCCATATTATGATGGTCATTCGGTCATCGCTTCATCACTCGCGATCACCATTCCATCACTCGTAATCACCGACCTGTCACTCGATGGACTACAGGGCCCTATGGGTTCACGGTTTTATTTTCCAGAGGACTGAAATCCCCAGTACAAGGTGAAGGGGCCCGGAAATTCATAATCCGGGCCAGGCTGAGCCTTCGGACGGACAGGACGGACTTTTTCCATCCCTGTGCTAGAGAATAGGTGTCTATAAGCTTTAGGAATGGCCAACTCCGCTTCGTACATCCATTCCTATTTAAGTATAGTTGACGGTTCGCTCTAAGTGCGCTCCACTTCTAGTGCTTGTGCCTTCGGTTGCCGTCCATAACATCCAGCACAAGGTCTAGAGAGTCTGTCGGAGTCGCCCGCTATACCTAATATGAAAAATATCTCTTGCCACTCGCGTCTCGCCACTCCCGCTCGCCACTCTGCCTTGAACGAACTCACCAGATTTTAGCAGCCGCTTGCTGCTTAACCATTGACTGTACCTGTACGACGTAATACACCTGGCCGTCAGCAGTCATGGCATTGAACCGTAAGCGACCAGAAATTTCCTCGTCGCTGCTCTAAACGCGCTACCTCCCCAGCCCAGACCATATATTCCGTACGCCTGAAAGCATACATACAGATGCAGTTCACCCTTCACCACGAAATAGGAAAAAGACATGGATCCAAAGTAAAATCGAGGGTGGTGGGGTGTTGCGTGAAGTCTTGGCACACATAAGCGAAGCGAGTCGGCGGTATTCCCTACACAACGTGGGGTGAGCAGCTAATTCTTAAGGAGAGCCTCAACCCCTTGCAGCTCGTAAAACTCTTCACCACCCGCTAGTATCCACCCAAAATCAAGTACGAACGGACATCACTGCACTATGCTTCGGAGGGCGGACATGAGGCAGTGGCACAGCTGCTGCTGGACAATAGTGCTGACATCTCCACTGGCGACCAGTCCGACTGGACACCGCTGCACATTGCTACACGGTACAGATATGAGGCGGTGGCACGGCTGCTATTGGACAAAGGTACCCCAGTCTCAGCTACCACCGAGGACAGTTCCGACGTCTCTACTACTGAAATGAACAGATGGACGCCGCTTCACTTTGCTTCGGTGGACGGATATGAAGCGATAGCTCGGCTGCTGATTGACAAGGGTGCAGACATCTCCGCTGGTGATCAGTCCAACTGGACACCGCTGCACCTTGCTTCGCAGAATGGACATGTGGTAGTGGCACAGCTGCTGCTGGGCAACGGCGCTGATGTATCTGCTACCAACCAGGATGGATCGACACCAATGCACCTTGCTTCGGAGAGGGACATGAGGCGGTGGCACGGCTGCTCCTGGAGAAGGGCGCCGTCGTCTCTGCTACCGACCAGAAAGGATCGGAACCACTGCACCTTGCTTCCTAGTACGGACACCTACTTGAGTAGCTGTTCCCCTACGTACCTACTCTCGCTTCACACGATTTGTATATAGAGAAATACCAGACTTCTCGACGCTTCTTATGTGTCAGCAGAGATTTGCCACAATTTGTAGTTGGTTGATCCATATTACTAAATATCGCATACCTATTGGAGTTTCTTTCAAAGTGTTCCTTAATTACAACTGTCTGGACATTTGTTCTGAAATTTATATGGCAAGACAGTCATTGGAAGGTATGGCTAGTGAACATGGGGCGACATGGTTCACTGCGTTGATTTAGGTTAGGTTTCGAGCCAATCGGGGTTTTTCTTTTTAACTTTAACTTTGACGTATGAATGGTTTCTACTCGTAAACAGTGTTACTTAACCGGATGTGGTGATATGTACGGTTTATGATTTTCTGACACGCACTGGATTGGCCACAATAGGGTTGTTAAGTCTATTTTGTTGTGGTTAGGACTAGGCGTCAAGTGTAGGTTAACAGTGCAAGAGCAGGTTAGTTGCCAACAGATATCATTCGAAAATATTCCACCTAAATAAAGTAATGTAGCAGATATACTTTTGCCATACGACTAAACATCTTGGTGTTGGCGGTAAGCGACCACTCTACAAATTGTGATTGTGTAACGACTACTCACTAAAGAGTCGTAACTAAGGAAAGAGACCTTTTAGATGAAGGAGAAAAGATAATATGCTCCCGCTTAACAAGCCGCGATATTGTTAGTCCCATTTGACTTCATTATACAATTATAAACTGATATACTTTATCCGCTAAAAGCATCCCCGCATCCACTCGAATTCGCGCTATTGAGTTCATAGCGCACTTAACTTGGGTTGCACCATAGATACACACGTTCTTTTTGTTTACGTTGTCAAGTAGTACATCATCTTCACATATTCGGAATGAACCTACGGTAGGATACCTCGAATCTCAAGATAACCTGCACATCTGTGACTAATTTTTCTGTCGCCTAATCCTCTAACGCCGAGATACAATCCGATTCTATGCGGATGCTGTCGGGAGTATCGAACGAACCACCAGAAACCGACTTCTCCTGTTCCGAATTCACACTTCAGCTCTTCAAAAGTGATGAAAGACTACTCCCACTAACCCTACCAACTAGCCCTAAGAAGATTGCCACAAACACCGCAAAACACGATTAATCTCACAGTTCTAAGTGCGGATCATCTTGAACATTCGTAAGCGGATAATCTATTGCATAAAATTCCTCGGTACTACATGAATTCCTCACGAGTTAACCAATTTCGTAATGTAACGATGCAGCGATAGACAGTAACAATTATCCATCAGCTTCACAGACTCTCACTCACTGTTACAACTTACCAAATCTTATCCAATTGACTTGATCTTCTATTGTCATGTATCCCTTGGTAATTTATATGACACTGTAGTCTCTGATCTCCTGTCTATTAGCAGGTTGTTGAGAAATATCCAATTTTGGAAACAATCCCAGGCCGGCGGTTATCTTACAATATATCGTCGGTCAAGCCTTTGTTTGTTTTAATCATTCTACATTCAGTCTAACTAGAGTGTGGTAGTACCCAATTCTCCTTCCCTCTGGATGACCGACTAGGTGGGGGCGCTCCCCTACTTCAGCCCATTCTTCATCTTCAACAAACGAAACGAAAGCGAAATGAATAGTCGCAACAGAAACAAAAGAAAGTAAAGAATACATATATTCTGCTCTGCGACGTGGAACTTCACGGCCTCCGTAGCATCACTGTCTGATTACACTTCTCGTTTGTTAGACTGAGGGATACGGACTTATGGGATTCAGCTAGTGATGCAATGCCGAGTGCGCACACTAGCTCGCAAAGCATACACGGTCTACTATATATATGAGGGTAGAAACTCCCACAATAGAGAGATAGAATCAACAGTGATCTTCACAAAAAGTTAACAAGTTATGAGCCTGGCGGTCGCTACCATCCATCTTTACTGTATGTATTTTTCAATTTGGACGAGCATTGACAACCCTAACCCATACAACATACTGAGCTCAACACCATCACTACAGTTCTCGTACAACTCCACCTCCATTACCACTTCTACCTTCACAATGAAACTGAAACATTCGAGACCGAAGATGGCCTACGATATCATTACTGGTGGCAATCCTATACCTGTCGGAAACCACATCCAGCCATGTACACAAGTCAGAGGGGAAATTAGGCACTGCCATACTCTAGTTAGAATGCATGCAGAATGATTAAAACAAAACAAACAAAAATGTATACAAGTCAATCACGCTCACACACATCCACTTTCAGCGCTCCGATGACATACTCTTTTACATGAAGAATATCGATGATGCCACAGGCTATACCACTTATCCTCTATCGTTATTTCGCCTCTGGAGAGAACTCTGATGTGACCCTCAAGACTCACATCTTTATCACTTCATCGAAGGAGTTCGAATTGATTTAACTTTGAGTACTATATCTCACACTGAACACCTTAACATTTTCGTATTCCATACTAGAAGACAGAGAATACGGTTCACATCACGGAACTCAGAGAGAAATTTATGGGATTTATCTTCTACTCCCGATGCGGTGGTTCACATATCCAAAGCCGCAGTGGGTGAAATAGTCTTCCAATGAAGCAATGGTACACTCACTGCACAACGGACAATCACATCACTGAAGCATACGGGAAACGAAGTGTGCCCAGAGTGGAAACGACAATTTTGGAAATGACCACCGGTGCGGAGGAAATGGTAATCGAACATGCTACCGCAACTTAAGAGTCGATTGCATTCACTTTAAATGTGCGAAACAGCAAAGAACGAAGCTAACACAGCTACCGCCGCATCATCCCGTGATACTGCCAGAGATCTAGACAATGAGAGTCATCAGTTTGGGAATATCCCATACTGTGCAATGACTGCAGCAAAGGCAAGCAGCACGTGCTACCAGCCCATAGTCATAGAACTCGGAGATGACAACATGGTAACTGTGACTAATCGTGGACTTGTTGACGTATCTCAGGGCTACCAAATCGATGCGCTATAACCGCTATAACCATATCTAGCTACGGTAAATGCTCCATTTCATCGTCATCATCATCCATCACTCACACCGGAAGTCATGTCGATGATCGTTACAATGTATCCCCAGCGCAGCAAACGCACTTACAGCATCAACCTTGGTTGTACTTCCAAGTAGACCCCTAAGCAAGCTCACGGCATTGACTCCAATCACCCACAGTGATGACTTCACCTGCCATTACCAAGTTTATTTGGAAAGGGGGAAAGAGAAAGAGAGCAAGCGAACCTACAAATGCACCGGAACGCGCACTCACTACCGTACCAGAGGTAAGTTTGGACAGCGGCGGGACAGCGGAAGTGTACCCTGATCCGAATTCCGAACCCAACCGATTCAAACTCCGGCACCCCCAAGCAGCAAGGAACATTGCACATCTGAACAAGATTTTCGACGGCTCTCAGCGCAATTCATCCAAGGTTGATGCTTGTGTCTCATTCCTGAGGTGGCAATCTGCGGCAATGGTTGTTGATGCAGAGAACCATTGCTTCCGGGGTAAACCTGTGGCAAGGAGCATAGTGCGTGTTCTACTCAGTTCACGGAGGATGTTGCTCTACGGAGTGACCGGTCAACCGGCGAGGTAACTGGGTTCCGTGAAATAACTGGTCACTGCACCGAGCGTACACACTGCGTGAGCTGACCGCTCACTTCATGGAGTGTACACACTCAGCTCCCCATATCCCGGTGAATCCCATCTAGGCATCCCAACGGTCCGGGGCGAATACAGTTCTTCGGGGCCCGACATGGTGGCCCCGTCTTGGGTATCATCAATGTAGCCTGGTCTGTCCGTGGCTGAATCATCAGCCTTTGGGCCCCGCACGAGTACCTATAGTAGGTTGGCAGCTACCGGCGGTGGGTATCCGGTGGTGATACCAATGATGGGCCTTAAAATTGGATGTCGTGATGCCAGAGGCAGCCTAAAATTTCCTGTATCAAAGCCCCGAAACTACCGGTTGTAGGTCTTAAAACAAGCACCTGTGGGTACTACTACTACAATACTTGTGATAAACCTGTATACAAAAAATTGTATTAAATAACTAGATATCTACCGCTTTTCACAGTTCAATCTGCATGTCATGCTGTCATGACAATTGTTGAAGTAAAAATAGGAGAAACGACGTAACGCAATGAGAGCCGTACGAACCTTGACGCTCGGTACAGCATATCACAGTGGTAGAGTACAGTTGATTGATATGAATCTATGTTATTACACAGTAGAAGTCGGGAAAACGGTGGTGATTCTCTTCAAGTATCACTTGCACAAACTGATTGAGGAACTGACTTTATGGAATTAACGTCCTGAGCTATCATTCTAATTATATGTATCTGCAATCCTCACGGCACAATGTAACTCGTATAGATGGAGTTTCGGGACCGATCTAGCAGTCTTAACTTGTTTCGAGTTTTGGTATAAAGCCACCCACTACCCCAGTCACCACCGCGTCATGTAGTTAGCATTGTGCGAATCAGTCGGTAACGTGTCGATTTGTCAGGGTCACATAAAATATATGTAAACAAACGTGTTGAGCTCGCCAGTTGTCAGGGTTCTCCATCTAAACTACTGCTCCAACCGATTGAAGTATCGCTATCATCGCTCATCGTCATTGTAGTCGCCTCTCAGTGTCACATTCAAGGTGAAAGAATTGGCTCATTACTATCGGTGTCAGTGTCAGCCTCGGCCTCTCGGTGATGAGAATGTTTCCTCTGAAGATCTCTATCCCAGGTCACATACCCAGTGAGCGTACCCCCGGTGGCACCTCCGCCACCCCTCCATATGTTTCGTTGTACATCCAGCCGACGTTCCTTCTCGGTCTCCATAGTCCATCCTGTAGGCATTTCGGCATGACTTCCGTCGCTTTGTCACTACAGTAGTCATCCCTCCCAGCATGCTGTGTGTTGATCCCAGTGTAGCTGGATTACTCTGTAGTCTCGAAATCAAACTCGTAGTGGTGCCAAACGCGTCTCGAACTCGTCCTGTGGAGGCATCGTTTGTCTACCGTATTCTGGTCTCGTGCCGTGTCGCCATAGGTCCCATCGATCAACTCGACTCAATTACTCGCGATAAGCAAGCAAAGACGACACACCCTGCTCCCGCTTACCGATCGCTGACAAGAGGGGTCGAAGTTAGTAAATTTTATTCTCGATCCGACCGAATATACTGCTTCCGTCTATACTGCTGTTGCGAGTGCGAAGTAGACCTGCGTCACCTCAGTAGGCGCGACGACGGAGGAGAGATGACGGCGGGCGAGTGACGGCGATGGAAGTGAGGTAGTTGTTAACGATGGAGTAGATGCGAGATGGGTAGATGATGCCGGCGAAGGGAGTAGACGACGACGCGCAGTAGAGGAGGACGTCGAGTAGACGAGGACATGTAGTGAACCAGGAAACGGAGTAGACGGCGCGGAGACACGAAGTCTCAGGAGCGATTCGGGGGAGAGGTGGACGACAGCAGTGGCAACATTAGTTGCATGCAGACGAGGGCGGAATATTGGACGGCGGGCAGGAGTAGACAGTTTAGCGAGGCGGTGAGTACCTAGAGTAAACTACAGCATAGACGGAGGCGTGCACAAGAAGTCGTTACGCCGGGAGATATCAGAATGCCTGGCATGGAATGACACAAACGATAAGTAGAGGTCGACTGCGGAGGCATGGACGATCAAGAGCAGTGGAAGAGAGACGATATCGACTTTGACGTTGTGATGTAGCAAAGTCTGAGGAGTTGATGACGGAGTGGATGGAGAAATTAGAGAATGGAAAGTAAAAAGGCTTCAAGGTATCGCAGAGTACTCTGTTATGACAGCTCTGAGCACGGATTATGCATGCCCCACTCTGGGAATCTCTTTTGCACTCGCTTATCGTTTTTAAACGTCACTTTGGTTTCTTTCGGCTATCTAGCGAGATACTAAACAACACTAGTGCGATTGTGGTGCGATGAAGCCCCCACGATTGCTATCATCTCAGCGACCTCTGGAAACAGGTAAGCAAACGTGAAGAGTTTCCTAGAATGGGCCACCCACCTTGCCAAATATAGCGTGGATCCCTGCACTGGTGTCAGGCGTTGTGACTCTATGTCGGATATACCGATAACACAGCCGCGACAAAACATGAGTACGATGCGATCATCGTGTTTGCCAAATGCCACCACACGATTGTAGGATCCCTACGGCTGAAAGAAATCTCGGCGATCTTTCAAACGGGAAGCGAGCGCAAAGAGTTTCCAGAATCGGCAAGTGTGCATACTCTAAGTAGAGTGAATACAGTATGATTAAAACAAAAAAAATCGGCAAGTGTGCGGCTCTGCAGAGTATGATCCCCGGAATTGCAAAGAACAGTGTCTTCCCTTGAAGACTTTTGACCTCGCATCCTCTAATGCTTCCATCCACTCCACCATCGACCCTTCAGACTCCGCTGCCTCACAACATCAAATCGATATCGCTCTTTCACTGTTTTCGTCCACGCATACGCACTCGATGATTTCAGTTCTCACGCCTCTGCACTCATCGATGCCCGTTCTCCACCGCACGCATCGTTTTTCCACACCTCTGCCAACTTCCATGCCTCCCATTCCCTTCGATCCATACCTCCTCACTCTGCATTCACTCCACACGTCGCCTATACCATTCTGTGCAAGCCTTCCGATGTCTCCCCATATAGCGCGTAAGGCTATACCCTTCAAGATCGTGCGCGTCCAAGCCGTTGTCTCCTCTGAGTTACGACGCGACTTATATTAATTCAATGTCAGGTCTGGGCGGACGCTAAAGTCACTAGTACCCGCTCGGACTTGACATAGCCACTGACCTGTTTTTGCTTATTACGTGGTGAGCAGGACGTCGGGAGTGTTCCATCAAATAGACCGCCACAAGTCACCTCCAACCTCCACAAGTCACCTGTAACCTCCACCGCAGCCCTTGTCCATTTCTCCGCCCTGGTCTTTCCTCGGTCCTCGTCTACTCCTCCACCCTCGTCTATTTGCAGCATATCTTGGCTACGTCGCCGTCTGCATCTCCGCCGTTAACCCCTCCCGTGTCGTTTCTCCTCCCCCCTCGTATTTCCTCCGCCCTCGTGTCTCCTCCGCGCGGTCGTTTACACCTTCCGGCGTCATCTGTCCAACTGCTGTGATCTACCCCACAGCCGTTGTTGTCTCTCTTTCACCCTTATTCATCCTTCGTGCTATTGTCTATGTCTACCGAGGTGACGACGATCTAGTTGGCACTGGCGGCAGCAGTGTGCGTGGAAGCAGTATAGGGAAATCGGCATGCCTAATGCATGACGAATTCTGCGGACGGCTGAACAAGTTCACATTCCTCGAAGCAGTACTCAACCTCTGGGAGAAGTAGTAACTCCTCACCATTACCATGTAGGGCCACCTTCGATAAGAAATTGTCAACAGCTTGTCCCGCATGCGCCGATGACAGCCATTCAACTGTTGGACGCGTATGAGAAGTGCAAAATGAACTCGGAAGCCTACAGCCCACAGCTACACTATCGCAGCCTAAGTGATGAATTGGGTGTCGTTACCGCCCTAGGGTATTGCATGACTTTCTTGGCTGAGATGACCCGCGAAAAGTGTAGCCTATGATGTGCTGATGCAGAGAGGGTAGGGAGGCTATGTCAGACTATTTTTCTTTCAGAGTTGTATTTATCACAATATATCCTGTTGATACAAATCGAAGGTCTACTCCTCATGTCCATTCCTTCGTTTATCCCTCCACCACACATCAAGGTCACAGGCCACATAATATCGACACTCAAAGTTTGTCTGGGAAACAAGAAACCGTGAAATCTTCTCTCAGACGACCACTCCTATCAACAAATGCTCTCACTTTGCATTCGTTCATTGGTTGCTTCATACTCGCTGTCGATTGTTGCATGTGTACTTGGATCGTGAGTCTTAGCACCGTCTGATGTCTTGTATGAGAATGAAGTCTTGTATGAAGATGGTGGCTGTATGAGGATATGCATCAGGACCAGGGTGATACGTCTCATGTCAGAGCATACGCGTACGCATATGGGAGATTGTACATATACGGGCCTCTGGCCCTCGAGATAGAGAAGCCAATCAACAAGTCAAAGAAGCATCCAAAGTAACATCGATAGATCGGCAATCTTTGGATGAGAAACATCCAGGTAAAACAGTGAAACGACCCTCATTCGACTCCCCTACCATCTTTCGACTCCCGCCATCTGCCTGTGCTTCTAACAAACAGCCGAAAATTGCGCATTGCACAGCTACCTCCTGTATCCTGATGGTATTAAAATCCTGACTAAAGTAGCAGCGAATGACCGAACACAATAATCAAACACTATCACAATCATTGTGTTGAGCTAATTGGAAGTACTATGCGGGATGCCAAGCATAGATGATGCAGCTTGCCGTTTGTAGCTCGTATTGGTCGCTGTTCGTTCGACCACAACCAATTTGACAAGTCGCACCCGTCAGTCGTCGTATGATCCCTTACACGTTCAGGGCTTGTCCAACGCATTGAACCGATGCTCAGATGGAGAGCGCTACGCAAAACATTTTACAACTACTCTGCCTCTGATTCCAACGCATAACCGTGGCACCATCCTTTTGCTTTGGCTTTGCAAGAATAGCTGGTGGTGTGTGTCCGCCCTCCCACGTGCAGGGAAATGTGCGTACTGCTTCGTTAACGATAACGAACCAGGGGGTCGACTTGGCGCATAACGTCACATTTGCGAGGACTGGGATATTTGTGAGGGAGATCTATCTATAAACACATTAATCTCTTCTAAAGATGAACGATTAACAAACGACCGACCGAACTTCACAGAAGCTCACAAAAGTACAACAACGGCGACAATTATATTCAGCCCTCGGCCGCAAAACAGAAAATGAGATAGGACTTAGTCCGACTCTCTACGGAAATGACTTGCTAGCGAAGACATCATACAGCTTTGAGTGAGTGATTTTACGAAACGATAGGCTACGACGTGGCGATAGCGGGGCGGAGGAACGGTTGAACTGGAGCCGCAGCGAAGGCACGGACAAGTGATGAGTGAATGAATGGAATGCTCTAGTGGTGGAGAGGGCCGGAATATTGCTATTGGTAGATGGTATACGGGTGTAATTGGTGGTTTACTCTTTGCCATCGATGCGAGTACCTAGCTAGGCAATGATATGGCCGACACGGAAATGAATGCCGAACGAGTTAGTACAATGCAGACGAAGCTCGTTGCCCTATTAGGAGCAGCGAGGGGGGCACGGAGCTCTGGATCACGGGTATACTGCTGCAGTTGTGTGAGTGTCCACAAATGGAGGTAGAGTTTCTCTCTCGCAGCCTGCAGAACTCGCTCTGTTCGATTAGAGCATGTGTAATAAATCCATTGGTGTAGTTGGTCAAGGCTTTGCTGGGAAATACACGGGGTGATTGTGCTAATGCATGCACCCGAATTCAGCCGACGACATAATTGCGGCACCAACCACATTCAATCCAGCCATCGGGAAAGATTCAGGTGAGAAATTGATGACAAGGTAATTGAACTGGCTTCACAGTTCCTTGCTGGGGTGACGTCGCCATAAAAATTATTTTAGTGCGGGGTGACTACATAGTCACCCGCAATTGTCCTTTTGCATGGGCGCTTAAGCGTGTGAACAAGTTACAAGATAGTACATACATAACTTTGATCGCCGCCAAACCACAAAAAACGTTGCGATTAGACCATCGCGCATGCATGAATGTGTGATCGCTGCCGAACGAGTGGCTGGCTAGGGCTAGCTTCTTTCATTCTATCTTCATTCGTTAACTACCAAATGTCCAACAGTATGTACAATGCATAGTCAGAATCCACACGTTTGAGTGACCCCGCCTTTCCGTCGGCTACCTCGGCCCCTCAGCCGGAATGAAATAACAGCCTCTCCCTCTAAAACCTCTACCAAGACTTTGCACATACATTCACGCGAACCGCACCTTACCCGCTGATTTTGACTTCATTCCTCCACAATCATTTACGTCACACGATGCCTTCTTCAAGGGCACCCAGAAAGAAACGCAAGCAACAGATTCGGCAGAGGCAAAATCAGCAGGGTCAGCAGGGTAGCGAGGAGAGCCACATTCAAGTAGATGGAGCATCGAGTGTGCAGGTTGGCATTATCGTACCGATGCCGTCAAGATCTGAATGGTGGCTAACGATGATCTGCATAGCCGGCACTAGTGCAAGATGATATTTTCCCTCTAGTCCCTACACCATCCACGGAAGAATACCGCAACTTAGGTGCTCCACAAACTCTCTCCGGGGGACGGAACATCAGTCACACAGCCAACAGCCGCCTCACCACTACCCGATATAGCACACGCAGCAGCGGGAACACAACTATGACCAATACTGTAGAAAGCAGGCGTAACTACAATGAATCCAAGCACAACGAATTCACACACTCGGAATTCCATGGGACGGCACATTTTGGTGCGCTAAACTGCTCTGCTCTGCGCTGCGATGTGGCAAAACTTCAACTGACACCTCTGCCCAGGAGATATCATTAACCACTCCCCGCATTCCGGACCTCCGATACACGCTCCAACCTATGCTGACATGCAAAAGCTAGGTAGTTGACCTTGTTGAAGAAAACATGATTCTCATAACTGACCTCACTCGCTCCAGTTCAAACCATTGATTGGGATCTTCTCTCAGGCCAATTATCCGTCATCAACCAGAATGAGCATCAATCCACGATCTCACCCTTCAATGGGAACAAGCCCGAGAATTTTTGGATGTCCAAAAACATCGACTTTACGCAATGGGAATCCACCAACGACTCACGGGCACTATTGCTATGTGCACCGCCTGGACACGGGACGACCGAAGTGTGCTCGCATGTCGTTAGCGTTGCTAGGGAGAAGGCCTCTCAGACAAATGGATCTGTATTGTACTTTTTCTGCTCGTCTGTACTAACAGCTGAGCTAAAAGCTGAGCTCTCGACCATCCTCACCCATACACTACTCCACCAAATTGTCTGCTATTCAAGTGATGGAAAGGCCAACTCTATTGCAGCTGCTTTCCTCAGCGCGCTATTATGTGGACATTTCCAGCGGCATTCGCAGGATCATTTCCAGCGGTACTTGCAGGATTTCCGGGTGGATGATCCTCTGGACAAGACAGTGGAGAAGATTCTGAATGCTCCAGATAAGGAGCTCATCGAAGCATTAGCGGAAGCCATTAAGAAAGCAGGTATTCAAGAGTTGTCGATCGTTGTCGATGGTTTGCAAGTGGATATTGCTTGTTGGTTATTCAAGCATATCAGGGAAGCAATACCGAAGTCGGAATTTTTGCTTACTAGTCGACACCCATTCGGACAGGTACCCGACGGAATGTCATATATCGAATACGACAAAGAGCGAAAGGGTTTGCATGTCCGCTACTCTTCAGCCTAGATTCCAGCTAACAGCCTAATCTAGAGTGTCTTCGTTTTCTCCAACATGACGATACACGGTATGGAAAAATTTCGAAAGAGCATCACGGTTCGCTGGAGTGGCTCTGGACGCACCCACAATACTTAGAATGGTCAGCATCGACAACCTCTAGTCTTCTATACATCGAGGGGAAGCCAGGTAGTGGGAAGAGCACCCTTGCGAAATATTTCCAACAAAACCTTATTGAAAAGCCAAATGCCCGTTCAAGTACCATTGCCCATTACTTCTACACTTTCCGAGGGACGAAATTAGAACATACTCATGTGAATATGCTGCGGTCGCTTCTCTTCCGTATACTACAGCAGGACGAGTCGACTTTTTTTCATTTCCAAAAGGAGTTCAGGAACGCTCAACATCACAATCTCCCGGAATGGGCTTACGACTCTCTTAAAAAGGTTCTGTCCTCTTTCGCAAACTATCCCTCAACGAAACCTATCTACCTCATTCTTGACGCGATGGACGAGTCCGAGAAAGACGACAGACGCAGTATCATACAGTTACTCTGCCAACTTTGCTCGAAGAAAAATCATTGCAACATAAAAGCATTCCTCGCGAGTCGTCCTCTTGCCGAGCTCAAACATCGCATTGAGGAGCCCCATCATGTCATAAGAATGCAGGATGAGAATATGGACGACATTGTCAGATTTGCAGACGATTTCCTCAGAGAGCTCAAGTTAACTGGGAAAATCCTTGGTGAAGCTAAGGATTATATCACCGAAAATGCCCAAGGAGTATTCGTATGGGTGAACTTAGTTAAAACCGAACTACTCGACTATGCTGAAACAGGCTATACGGACGCCGAAATCTTAGACGCTTTAAGAGAACTTCCTCCCGAATTAGAGGACTTCTACAAAAAGATGTTTGACAGGCTGGAGAATGGCCAAAGACGGGACATTGCGATCGGAATAAGGCTTTTTCGCTTCGTTCTTTTTACACTTCGCCCTTTTACAGTTGAAGAACTGCGTGATGCTCTTGCTATGCTGGATAACCAAAATCCTCCATATGAAGAGTTCCAGCGAAATAAGATACATGAAATCGACAGGCGAATTGAGCACTGTGGAGGCAACTTTTTGGAAATTAAAGGTTCTTCCCCTTGAGAGAGAGCCGCATACATAACATTGATTGCTTTTGCAGACGATAGAGCCGTTCAATTTATGCACCAAACTGCTCGCGAGTTCTTGATCCGGAACATACCAAATGCCTCGAATATAAAGTTCGAGATTAATGATACAGTTCACAGCGCGATAACTACAACGTGGGTTCGATATCTGAAGCTTTGTTTCACAACCCCCTACATGCGAGATACTTTTTCAAAAATCGAGAGTTGGAGTCTGGGAGACTTTCGAGCCTATGCTGAATATCTGAACGAGTGGCCATTGATCGAATATACACTTCGCTATATCAAAGACCATCTTGATTTGTGTGGTCGGAATAAGGAGGTATCTCAGCTCGTTTCCACACTGGTTCGACACTTGGCCCAGAATCAAGCCTCCTACTTTCTTGGAAGCTTTATAGATGTTCGCGTCCGACAGAATAACGGACAAGCAATACCTGTTAACGAGCACCATGAATCATCTGAGAATATCAAATACAGTACCCTAAATGCCGCTGCAGAACCTAAGCTGCCCCATGTAGTGAAAGCTTTACTGCTTACATGCAAACAGGACAATCATCACGCCGAAGGGAAGACGCCGTTAATTATTTCAGCACAAAAAGGGCTCACCGGAGCTACGCAACTACTGCTTCACCTAGATTTGGACAAGGACGCCAAGGACAACTCCGGGCGGACTGCACTTCACTATGCGGCGGAGAATGGGGGCGAGGCCATTGTTCAACTGCTGGTGGAGCAAGGAGCTAATCAAACCATAGAGGACAATTGTGAGGAGACAGCACTGCACATAGCTGTTGAGAAGTTGTGAGTTTGTTCCTTACAGAGTGCCTCATGTCGAAAATATGGTTTAACTTGAGCTCAATGTATTTCGTACGTCAGCCCGTGAGTTGTATCCCAATCTATTCCGGTTCCGAACAATGAAAGGTTGATCAGAGATCGATGACCTGGTTCAATAGATAGTAAGTTTGGGCCGGTTATTCAATGTTCCGAGAATGCTCGACTAACCTGAGACCACCTGCTGGGGTCAACAGTGAGTAAGCTACCAACTATTGCACATGACGGTAATATGTGGCTAACTGACGGCTATTACTTGGCTTCCGTAGCTCGTGAGTTTCTCCACAAGTTCAATGCATCAGTACTGTATTGCTAACTAGAATCTGGGTTGCTTTCAACAGCAAGTGAGTTTTGCACAAAATACCTCCACTCCCTTGCAGCGGAACCAAGGCTAACCTCAACTCGCTGGTTGGGTTCCAAAGAGGGTAAGCTATTCAAAGATTGCCTAGTACCGTGGCGATGTGAAATTAATTTAAACAAATGGCATAATATGCAGAAGGTACATAGCACTAAAGACCTCCTATACTGATAAACTTGTCTGACCAAATGCGGACGCTTTGGCTAAATAGAAAGTGGGTTTGCTCCCAAGCTTGCAGCTTTACCATCGCGTATAACTAATGCGAACTCCGTCCTTTGCTTCCTTAGGATGTGAGTCACCACTAATATTTCCATGCCACTGATAATGTGGGGTTAAATTGAGCCCGCTGGGTTGGATCGATAGTTAGTAAGTTTCTCCTCAACATTGCAGAGGTAGTTGGTGACTAATGGTTTCATTCAACAGTGTGTGAGTTTCTCCGTGACCGCTCTGATCTCGATGGAGACTAATCTGAGCCCGATGGCTTGATTCGACAGCGAGTGAGTTTCTCCGTGGCCGCTCTGATCTCGATGGAGACTAATCTGAGCCCG
>Ga0307515_10003482_pt1 | contig 33083 bp, 16 predicted proteins | sample 17_EM_MG_FD_194513 | JGI IMG/M metagenome (GOLD analysis project Ga0307515, IMG submission 194513) | Populus trichocarpa ectomycorrhiza microbial communities from riparian zone in the Pacific Northwest, United States - 17_EM | ecosystem: Host-associated > Plants > Roots > Unclassified | place... | reverse complement strand
ATTCTTAATCTCGATCCCCAAACTTTTTGCCCAGCAAGTAGTATGTGATCAATGGTTTGTGTGTACTGTATCTTCTCAAAAAAGAGATGACAGTTAATCAACTGACGTTCAACTGACGTTCTTCTGTATATAGCTTTTATCATAGCCTAACCTGTCAAATCCGTATCAACTGACGTTCTTAATTATCTATTGCGTATAAAAGACACGCAATCCATAATTAATTAATTAATTAACGTACCCACTTAATTATTTATAAATTAATAAGCATCTGATCATGACGGTACATGCAGGAGCTAATTAAGAAATGCAAAACAAGAAGAAGCATGCAGAATCACTCCATCTCTTTATGATTGGATCAATGTATACATACATTGATTTTTACGTTAAAAATACCATCAAGACAGATTGTACATCAACAAAGGCTAGATCCTTTTTTTAATCGATTTTAAAGACACATTCCCTACATGGATTTTATATATTTTTCTTAAAAAATAATCTTCTTGGATGCAAGTCTTAATATTTAGATTTTAAAAAAAACAAACTAGAAAGAGAGAGGCCCAGTCCTTAACGGCCATGCATCCCTTAAAATTATGAAAATGATATGTGTTTTAATCTGGTTGGTTCGCTACAATTGATTCACTATATATTCTCTCCTTTCTCTCTCTACTAATAGGGATTACAATGCAATGAGAATAAAGTATGGGATTGAAATGTAATAAATTAAAACGAATTAAGGAGCAACATTAAACCGTAACTTCTGGAGAAGCGGAAAAGCCGGAAATCAATATACTTATAGAAAATATCTTTCCAAGGAGAATTAGTAATACAGATTAATTATTAGCTATCACCATGAGCTACTCTTTCAATTTTTATCAGATTGGATTCACATATAATAATAATAATAATAATAACCCCGAGCATCTAATTGCACGATTCATGCAGCATGATCGCCGCACTGCCGCCCCCCACGACTCTACTTGCCTTGACTCTCTCTCTCTCTCTCTAAAAAATCTGGAGAGATAATGCATGTATGTAAACGAGGTCCGTTAATTTACCCACATATGAATGTTTATTCGTACGCCGATAATGATGGCCTTTCAGTATGAATCAATGATGATGTACAAAGCCATGATCCAAGGGCTAGTTTTTTCTTCTTCTTCTTCTTTTTTGATCTTTAGATTCTCATAAAAATAGATATAAAAAATTTATGACTTGGTTTTGTCCTGGGTATTTTTATTGAAAAAATAAACAAAATCAACAGTTATTGTCACAAATTTATAGAAAAGTCTGTTTGAATTTGAAGAGTTCTTAACAATCAGTTGTGGTTTTTTTTATATTTTTTCTAAACAAAAAAAATGAAGAAAAAACCTGTTTTTATTTAATAATAATAAAAAATGATAGCAAATGAGGCATTGAAACTTGAAAGTACCACTAGGGTGTGGATCCTTGGCCTCAAAGGTTTGAGCCCATACATACGTGTGTAATCCAAAATTAATAAAGCCATTCATACATGATGTTATTTGTGCGGTGCGGCTGCCCTGGGGAGGTCGAAGTCATGAGTAAAGTAAGGCCCAACTCTTAGTGCCCATTATCAAATGAAGTTCGGCCATAAGTCAGGTCCACCACCCATTAGATTGAGTCTAGCTCAGTACGAGGCCCGTCTAAACTATTTCTGCAATCCATTTTATGCTTTGAATTCCTTTTCGTCTTTCTTTCAACAATGAACTATGCATGTAGGATTTTGATTCACTTAAAAACCCATCATTTTTTTTCTTGTTAACCACGAGATGAGCAGCAAGTGAGTTTAATTGCATATTGATGATGATTCAAGATTCGTGAAAAAATCTAAATCATGTCTAAAAAGATCTAATAATTGGGTGGCGATTCATTGACATATGAGTGAGGCTTATATTCATATCCAAAACACCTAGATTTGATAGAATGCCAAGCCCAAATATATAGGTTTACTCGCTTATAGGTCCAACATACTTTGGTTCAGCCACGTGTCGAGTCCAAACAATCATAGGCTCGTCGAGCTGCCAAACACAGTATTCTTGGGCTAGCCACATGTTGAATCCAAGTGGACGTAGGTATGACAAGCTGCTAAACCAACGTCCTTGAGTTTAGATACGTGTCGAGTCCAAGCAATCATGAGTTTAACGAGCTATCAGTCCTAACATCCTTACATCAGTCATGTGCTGAACTCAAGCAAACACGGATATGAGGAGTTACCAGACCCAACATCCTTAGGTTTGTTAGGTGTTGAGTCCAAGAGAACATGAGTTAGGTGAGCTGCCAATTACACTGCCCTTGAACTTGGCTGCGCACCAAACCTAATTGGTCTAGATGTCGTTATAGACCCATGTTAGGGTCATAAGGTTCTGTTTATTTATTTTTAAAACTTTTAATATGAAATATTCATGTCAAAGATATTTGTTTCCTTACATCCATAGGTGTATAAAAACCACTGTTATTAAACCCGGCCCGGCCCGGCGGGTCGACCCGGTGGCTGGACCGGTCCGGGTTTAATAAAAGACCGGCTGTGGCAACAACCTGGCCAAACCCGGGCGAAGCCGAACGAGACCCGGTTTTTTTTTTTTTTTTCAAATGTGGGATTTGAAATCCATTAGTATATATACTATATGTTCCCAAGAAAAAAATCATGTTTTTTCAATGTGGGATAAAAAACCTTTTGGTTTAAATACTTCAACTTAAAAGATAAGATAATATCTTTTTAATGTGGAATTTGAAGTCCTTTCATATATATATACTCTATGTTCCCATGAAAAAAATCATGTTTTTTCAATGTGGGATAAAAAACCTTTTGGTTTAAATACTTCAACTTAAAAGGATAATATAATATCTTTTCAATGTGAGATTTGAAGCCCTTTTATATATATATATTCTATGTTCTCATGAAAAAAACCTTGTTTTTTCAATATGGGATTTGAAACCCATTAGTATATATACTCTATGTTCCCAAGAAAAAAATAATGTTTTTTCAATATGGGATAAAAAAACTTTTTGATTTAAATACTTCAACTTAAAAAGATAACATATTATCTTTTCAATGTGGGATTTGAAACCCTTTCATATATATACTCTATGTTCCCATGAAAAAAGTTATGTTTTTTCAATGTGGGATTTGAAACCCATTAGTATGTATACTCTATGTTTCCAAGGAAAAAGTTATGTTTTTTCAATGTGGGATAAAAAACTTTTTTAGTTTAAATACTTTAACTTAAAAACTTAACATAATATTTTTTTAATGTGGGATAATTTTTTTAAAAAATATTCTTTTAAACTTCATAATATGTGTAATCTATATTTACATGGATTTTTTCATATGAAATATTAAAATTTTAATTTTTTTTAATTTTTCCGGGTTGACCCGAGTTAACCCGGGTTGACCCATGAAACCCGGGACCCGGCCCCTTGGCCGGGTCAACCCCCGGGTCGGGTTTAATAACTATGATAAAAACTATTCCAAGGACCTACCATATTTACATCTAATTAATGATGTATAAATAATATTTGCCTTTAATTAGTGTTGTGTAGGAGATATTTATCTCTATTAATGTGGTTAGGAGAAAATGATTCTCTAACCCCTTCATTTCATTAAAACAATAGAGTTCAAGGATTATAAATACCACCTGAACTATCTAAGTAAAATGTTAACAATTTCTCTCATCTAAATATTCTTGCTTTAATTATCAGAATATTTATAATGCAAAAACAAGAACAAAACTATTTTAAAAAAAATATTTAAAGCCCATTTTCTTATTTACTGTTATCATTACTAAACAATCACTGATTTTATTATTGAGAGGTCCTTAGACCTTACTAAAAATAATTGTTTTGTAGATATTAAGCTTTTTACCACCAACTATATACTTTCTAAATTTTATATAAAAGAATAATGATATCAACGTATAATTAACCACTATGCAAATACCAATATCTTTATTTTTTTTTAGCATATTTGATTTTGAAATATAACCACTCACACATTTAGATGGAGGTGAATCATGAACGTTTTTATTTATTTATCAAGAAATAGTAAGAAAAAATTATTTAAAAAATATTTGAAAATGAAGTTGTTTCCATTTCATAAAAAAATTAACTGAGGAATTTCATACAAACATCAAATTCTTTATTTATTTCGTACAAATGCGCACGTTGTATCCGTAAGAACACACAACAAGTTGTAAAAATCTTTTCAACTGGCAAGCAAGAACTGAAGATGAAAATGAGTGCAGCAAATAAAGAATGATGATCACCAAGTGGAAATTCATCGTGTGTGTGACTGACTGCGAGGAGCAAGACTAGTTTACTGGTTTCCAATTGGTGGAGGCGCACCCTTCAATTCGATAGCATGTGTTTTTCCATTAATGGACAACCACAACTTTGGTCGGTCGGGGGCAGTTTTAGGACAAAGGCAGCCAGTCTTCCTTCCACGTGTTGTGCCGTCAATCAGGGGAGCAATTTGCTAATAATGTGTGGGGGAAGGCGAAGGCCCTAAACCCTAAAAACAATTTAATTGCTTGCTGCTGATGCAAATTAATAATGCAATTTAAAAATTAAGCCACCTTAATTATATGATTAAAATGAAAATGGAGATAATCACACGTTCAGATAGTGAGTGAGGGCTTCAAGATCGATCGATCTCTAAATTAATGTAATGCCGATAGACATTAATTTAGAACATTGGAAATAGCCTTCTTCTATCGTAATGGAACGCACGAAGTAAGTAAATTATTCCATCTCTATAACATATATAAAATAAACCTCTATTTAATTATACGATTTCTTAATATTGTGGGGCCCAAATTCGAATAACAATACATTGTAATTTCAATCGTTGCCCACCAGTTACTACTAATTATATTATATTATATTATATATTTCTATGTAGAACGATTTAAGAAAAGAATCATTCATTATTTGATGTTAACAGGAGAATCCAATCCAATCGGGATAATAATAAAACGCGTTTTGTTTTGTTTTTTTCATTGAAACAAACAAACAAACAACAACCAGCTGTTTCCGATCTTACAACATAATATATAACGCGGTTTACTATTATTAATTATTAAGAGTTTTAGGATTTACAATGATTAATAAAACAGACCGGTAAATATATATACTGGTTAAGTTCTATAGTATTCATATAAAAACAACGAGATCTTTTTCTTATATAATACAACCTTTTTTTCATCCCTTGATAATTATTTTATTTAATTATAGTTCTAATATTCCTATTACGGAGTAAAAAAAACTATATAGAATGGTGATGCGTCGCTTGCATGGCTTATAGTACTCTTAGCTTGGGAAATAAAGTGGAATGAAGTTCTTAAACAAACCCTACTTTGAAAAGATTAAAAAAATTAAAAAATAAAATGGAGTGATCAATATTAATGAAAATAGGAAAGCTTAAAGGCAGGTAATTTAGGTCCAAGCCACCAATCAAGGCACTGACCTTGGCGCAACTCCGTATTCAGAAATCAGAAATCCAATGGGGCCATGAAGACCAGTGTATAAAGTGGTCATTTCAGTCGAGTTTGAATTGGAAAAAAATAAAATAAAAAAAGAAAAACATTTGTTTCCTTAAATCCATCCCGCCTGCAGATCTTCCTCTGATCCCATCTCATTGTTGTATGCATCCAAGCAAAGCCAATACAAGAAAGAAGATTTGAAGAATACCAGCAGCAGCAGCAGCAGCAGGAGTAATACACTAACATAACAGCATTATGGCAGAAGGAGGGACAACCTTAGAGTACACTCCCACATGGGTTGTGGCAGCGGTTTGCTCTGTTATTGTTCTCATTTCTCTTATTGTTGAAAGATTCCTTCACCTCCTTGGCAAGGTCATCCATCACTCTTATTTCCTTCCTTTTCTTTTCTTCTTCATCTTGTTTTTTTTATATTGAATTCGATTACCATGCTTTGTTCCAGTTTTGATCTCTATCATCGATCTCTTTTGCTATATCTATGCAGTACAAGCGATCATCTTCATTTTTTATCCCTTAATCTGCAGTTATTGAAGAGAAAACACCAGAAACCGCTCTTTGAAGCCTTACAGAAAATCAAAGAAGGTAAATCATATATTAATTCACGATCATTATATTCATATATAGGAATTCGTTTGGCATCCTGCAGATTGATGTTTTATAATCTAGAAGTTGATTAATTTGATTTTCGCTGGTGCAGAGTTGATGCTTTTGGGGTTTATATCACTGCTACTGACAGTGTTCCAAGGCAGAATTAACACTATCTGCATTTCTGAGGATTTGTCTAAGAAAATGCTGCCCTGCAAGAAAGAAACTAAAGGAACTACTGCCCACTTCCAGGCTTTCTTTTCCTTCTTTCCTGGTGGGACTTCCCGACGCCTATTAGCCGAGGACTCCCCCGCTAATTCTTGTCCCGAGGTAATCAATAATTAATTACTCCTACGTACTATATATTCTCATTTTCTTTTTGTTATTACTACTAGTAAGCACTCATTGATTTGCTGATCTAAATTTAATTTCGATGGAGTGGTTGTCAAGGCAACACGGATCTTATGCTGCCGCACCAACTACATTTACTCTCTGTTTTTTTTTCCTTTGAATAAAAAAAGAAAAGACCTCTACTTACATGCTCATGTTAAAGGGAACGGACAGGAATTTGGATGGAAGAGCTATACAATATTAGAAGATCAGGTTGATATATAGATTCTACGCACGCAGAATTGAAAACTGAATTTGGTGATGAATATATTAGTCTTGTAGTGACTAGGGAGACGTTCAGGCCTCAACCGAACATGATGATTAATATGGATTATAATATTTGGCTTGCTTTGCCTAGTCAATGAAACAAAAGAGAGTTTTCGTAAAAGACTGAATGACCTGTTTGGTACCCTTGTTTGTAACTTTAACTGTAACCTCTCTTTCCATAGACACTTTAGTTTCTGCCTTGACTCTCTATCCACACCTCTACATTCAAGAACACCCTTTTTAATTTTGGGGGAATCAGTCCTACATTTGCTTCTTCTTAAAGTTTCAATTGCTCGTATCCGTGCAGCGGAATTTCATTACTCGTGACATCTCTCACACACACATATTCTGTGATAAGACACAGTTTATCAGTTAATCTTCAAATTCATGCTCTCCAGTATTCAAGATATCACTCACGGTCCCTTAATGGTGTTTGAAAGCTGAAATCCTATGCAATTCTAGCTGTTTTCATTAAGTATAACTTAAAATATTAACTTGAGCCCAGTCCTTTAAAGTACGGATTAAAGCAAGCGGCATTTTGTTGTTTAATAGCTTCAATAAACAAAGTATGAAATGTGTCAGCAAACAGATTTGACAGGATTTTGTAAATTCATGTCTGCTGTAAGAAAGAATTGGTAACCTTCTCTTAGCCATGTGCTTTGATGGTAAATGGATATTTACAAGTAAATGGCTAACATTTATCCTCTTTGATCACATTCCAGGGAAAGGTTCCTATGTTATCTACAACAGCACTGCATCATCTTCATATATTTATCTTCGTGCTTGCTTGTGTGCATGTGGTTTTCTGTGCTCTAACCATTCTTTTCGGAAGTGCTAAGGTAATTTCCTCGTATTCACTTGCTTCTTCTTTTTTTCCCTAACTACTGCATTATTCTCTGATCCCTCATATTGAATAGTGTTTGTTAAATGTCTTTTTCGGTGCAGATAAGGCAGTGGAAACGTTGGGAGGATTCTATCTCGAACAAGGAACAAGATCCAGAACAAGGTATTGCTTGTTAGTAGCTTACTTTCTCTTATTAATTTTTTCCTTGAAATAGGTTAGCCATTACGTCCAGTGTGTTCAACCTGGAAGATCTTACATGCTTGTTCTCCTGAGAATTTTATCTTGATTATACTGGCCTAACTTCAGACTCAAATGATGCACTTCTATATTTTCTCCAAGCTCCTGATGATTTTCTTTTTACACATGCATATGTTTTTTCAGCTCAAGATCCAAAGCTTACGAATGTTCAAGACCATGATTTTATCAAGACACGCTATCTGGGTTTTGGAAAGAATTCTTACTTTCTGGGTTGGGTGGTAAGTCCTTCCACAACTAACTTTGATAAACTGAATACCAAAACTTGTAGAAACGACAACCACTTGGACTTGTTCTACACTGCCCAGTACCAAAAATCTTCTCGTCCAATTATTGAATTATGATTTTGATATGAAAAAATGCTTCACATAAAATATTTCCTGTCTAAAGACGAGTTTCTATAGATTAAATTTTTTTTATTAGTTGGTATGACTCCAAGAAAACATTCCCCTATTAATTATGCTTTTCCATTAAGTGTGAAAAATTTGTTTCACAAGTTTCAGCACAAGCCAATGAGAAACTTTATCGAAGCGAAATAACTCTTAGCTGGAAAACCATCATTTCTATGCATAATTAATGTCAGTCTTATGTAGCAAACACCAGTCAATCTGGGGTGATAAAATTAAATGATCATGTTTTATGAACTTCTTATATGACATTCTTCATATCATGAGATTAAATCTCAGAAACGATTCATTATATTTCTAATGGCTTCGCTCTTTAACTTTTACTTTCAGCAATCATTTTTCAAGCAGTTCTATGCATCGGTAACAAGATCTGATTATATCACATTGCGACTTGGCTTCATTATGGTGGGTTCATGACTCTATTCACGCTTAAACTCTATATATCCGTTTCTTAAAAAAAAAACTCAGATTTGTAGAAAAGAAACTCTTCTTCACATTTTTAAAGGGTTTCTTCTACAGACTCATTGCAGGGGAAACCTAAAGTTTAATTTTCACAAATACATGATGCGAGCCCTTGAAGCTGACTTTAAGAAAGTTGTTGGAATAAGGTTAGTGATTTTTATATGCCACTAATCATATGCAATGCAAACTATTAATTCATGCCTTCATGGAGCTTTAATTCCATGGAATCTAACATGTTCCATCCTTTTCAAAGTGCATATCATTAATTCCATGAGTGTTTCTTCTGTGCAAAGTGAATGTACTAATTTCTGGTTTCATCGGCTGCAGTTGGTATCTTTGGTTATTTGTGGTTCTTTTCTTGTTGCTGAATGTTGCTGGTAAGCTAATTAATATTGCCTTTCAATTACTAGAGGATCATTTTGCACCTCTTATACTAAAACGCATTCTTATAGTAACTCAGCACACCATTTTTAGGCAGCTTAATAGTGCAGAATTTGGAAATTAGTGTAGTTTCAATGACTCGTGCAATTTAGAACCAAAAACTATTCAAGAATAGAGAAAACCGATTGCAAAGAAGTTATGGTTTCCAAAACTGAATGTGTGACCGACAAGCCAAAACCTTTTCTTTTCCTCACTCCTAAAAAATGCCTTGTCAATTTGCTGATAAGAAATAATTAAGCTGATGCCATGCTCTCCGTTTTCCATCCTGCCCTGTGGTATGAAAGTCATTTCTGAGCAAGGAAGGTTATACCTGATTTTGTTATGCAGGCTGGCATGCATATTTCTGGATTGCATTCATACCCTTCATTGTAAGCTGTCCAACCGTTTCCTATACTGCTATTATTTTATACTTTTGCTCTTATTATCCATGAAAGAGGTTGTTTAAGAATTTATTTGAAAATCTAAAGGTAGTGCTCTTTTGGCAGCTTCTACTAGCCGTGGGAACTAAGTTGGAGCATGTAATCTCTCAGTTGGCCCATGAGGTCGCCGAGAAACATGTAGCAGTCCAAGGGGATTTGGTTGTTCATCCTTCAGATGATCACTTCTGGTTCAACAAGCCTAAAATCGTTCTTATTTTGATCCACATCATTTTATTCCAAAACTCTTTCGAAATGGCATTTTTCTTCTGGATATGGGTAAAGTCACAACACTACATTTCCTAACAACATTTAGCAAATGGCTACTGAAATATGTGACATTTTTCACAATCTATTACAGCTACAATATGGTTTCGACTCCTGCATAATGGGACAAGTTAGTTATATTATTCCAAGACTCGTTATAGGGTAAATTCACTTTCATGTCTATTGTGTTTTCTACCATATATAAAGGCATAACTTCTAATTACACGCTTTGTTTTAATGTCAATCCCATCTTTTAGGGCATTCATTCAGTTGCTCTGCAGTTACAGTACCCTACCACTCTATGCAATTGTGACACAGGTAAGTTAGAATTTTCTCACCGAAAGATGTTGTAGTACCGAGGTGTCTTGTTAAAAAATAATCCAGGATGTATGACTGAGAAGGGTTGATTCTATTTTCTTTTTATAATGCAGATGGGAAGTTCATTTAAGAAAGCAATATTTGATGAACATGTTCAAGAAGGGCTTGTGGGTTGGGCTAAGCAAGCAAAAAAGAAGACAGTGTTGAGAAAGGCTGCAAATGAATCTACCCATAACCAAGTCGTTCACAGAGAGGAGTCTCCTCTGATTCAGATGGCAAAGGCTGGATCAAAGTAGACTGCAATGGAAGAGAACAAACCAGGAGAGATTGTACATGGAACTGCATACTATGGAACTAAATGAACTACCTTGGAGGCACTCAGAAACCGATTTACCTGCCAACTCTGTAATATATAGTAGTATATAAGCTGAGAGAGTCGATGTTTTTGACATTAGACAGCTAGAAAAGAAGGGTTGCAATAGATATCTCACCTGGAACTTGGTTTTACCAACTAAATCTATATTCCAAGTTCCAGATTCACAAACAATTTTGTAAGATTTTGCTTGTGTTGGTATATTCAAGAATTCCATTTTCAAAAAACAACTATCTGTATCCGTTGAAAGATAGGAAAAGGGGCAGCAGGTATGCATTTGTCGATGGAAATTGGCAACTGCCACTGCTATCAACTTTCACTGCCAACTTCAAGTATCAAAGGAATGAACCTTCCTGTCGAACACAGACAAAAAATAGTTCAACAGCTAGCATGTCACCTGACAAATAGACTGATTGTCATACTTAACATACACTCTTTTCTGTTTTTTCAACACAAAAAAGTTTTAAGACGGAGAGATGTTAAAACATATCTTCTCTTACCTTGGCTTCTGCTACCTAGTCTCAAGTCGATCAGAATGAATAGACAAAAGGAGGAAGAAGCGTATAACATCTGAAATTGTCGAAACATGAAAGCAATTCCGAACGGAAATTTCATCTCAGTCATATTAATAATATTACATGAGCTAGACAGGAGCATTAATACTGACAAGAAAAATATCATTGCTCTGTATAACATAATCTGCAGCTGGCTACATTACTTCCTCTTCCCATAATAGAAACTTCTCCCACCATCAATTTCAAGATAAACTCAAAAAAACGTGTAATATTCAACTCCCAAGATACTGAAAACATAGACTAAAAATCATGATTGCATTCTCAACTTTTCCTATGCTTCTCATTTATGCTGCTCCATTAAGATTCTGCTCAGGGCTTTGCTTCATTTCTTTTTACCGAGTTGTTTCACGCAGCCAAGTTAGGGAAAATGATCTCTTCAGTATGGTATTGCTGCAAGCAACTTGATTGACACGCACTGACTTCCGTCTTCCTAAAAAGCTTAAAGAGACGGATGAGAACCAAGGATTTCCCAAGTACATAGTACAATTGGAAAGCAGAAACAAAAACTGGAGACAAGGTGTAATGCACATTGAGGAAGCAATAAGAAAAATATCGAACACTTTCAAAACTTTCCGAACTATCTTTCTCTCCCTGAGTTTCCATTAGAGACATTCAACATTACAGTCAAAGCACGTGAGAAATGGGATTTGGTACCTACAGTAGCCACGCTATCTTCTCCATGAAAACGTGGGGTAACACCCTCATGGGGTCACCAAATCCCTTGACCATGTGATGTCGATCGAGAGGGTTTGCATAGCCTATCACTTGAAAATCCTGGCGAGAACACGAATTAGACTCAACCTCTACCTTTACTGGACGAAGAGCTTGCGGAAGAGAGTCAACCACAATAGTCTCTGACGAAGAAGAAATCATGGGGGAACATGCATGGAGTTCCAGATGCACGCCTATTACTCCTGCGTGTAGCTAGTCTAGCAACTGCAGACCTCAAATATCTTCGTTCCATCTTGTAGTCAGAAGACTCTTCCTCTGTGTCCTTGTCTATCTCTGTCTCCTCTTCTGTCTCCTCCTCCTCTTCCAAGCTAAATTATGGTGAAATGCAGGAAACGTTCTCGTGGCAAGTATATGTTGCTGAAGTTGCTGTGAAGAAGGAAGTGCATTGGTATATATACCAAATAACGCATACATCCACCCTGCACACATGGACCGAGCTGCACCCTCTCCTGCCATCTCCTCCCATGCATGCTGCTACACTCTCCACACTCACATGCAACAAGTACACTCACGGGTTCCACTCCAGCAGTCCTCTCCAGTCTCCAGTCTTCCCTGATGCATACAAGAAGCCACCAGAAAAGCACCAGCTTTCATGTCATTGTCACTGCCACATCAGTCACCAGTTGCATGTATAGTCAAATCACGTGAAGAAGACCAAATGCTAGTCGTGGTTTCCAAGGCATGCAGCTCAAAATCTTCATATCCACCCTCACACAGTCCGGAAAAATAAAAGACAGCAACAAGCGGTATAATCACGGCAAGTAAGGGAGAAACATGGCATGCACAGAGAGTGTTTTTTCTTCTCCTTACGATTATATTGGTCAAGTTGAAATTGGCACGTAACCTGCCAATTTCAACTTCTTCGCTATCTCCACTAGAATTTCATTTATTGTCTTACTTTAAGGATGAGTCCAATCACCCATAACAAATTCATGGACATGATTTCCCAACTCTACAAGGCTTTTCCTTGGAGTTTTTCTCACTCCTTCATAAAGCATTGTCCTTCTCACCTCATGCACATCTACGCTGCTCGTATGCATACAGATTGGAGATTAGCACATAATCTCCACTATCTTTAGGCTCCAACTGTAAGAGTACTTGGGCTCTTGCAAAGGCTCCTAAACCTAAATGCCCATGTATTGTGCAAGCCCCTAACAAGGTCCTCCAAACAACAGCATTAGGCTGCTAAGGCATATCCTAAATAGATTGATCATATGCTTCTTTCGCCAAGCCTGCTCTACCTAGCAAATCAACCATGCAAACATAGTGCTCTATTCTAGGCACAATATCATATTCCTCGATCCATCGATCCTTTTGAAGTATTCAAACCCCTCATTAACCTTACCGCTATGACTAGAAGCATATATAAGATCCCAACAAAAGTGATCCCACTAGGCACCAATTCCTCTCTCTCCATCTCCTGGAAATGCTCAAACGTTTCTTTACCGAATCCATTAACAGCCAATCCAACAATCAAAGAAAAGGATATGTTTGACGTGTGTGTCAGGTTTCAGTTGCACGTGGTGGTACAATTCAATGGCTGGTTTTGGATTTTCACTCTCAGCATAATCATGGTATTCCATGTGAAAACATCTGGGCTTTGGATTTGAACAAAAATAGTGTGCATAGGTCATAGGGACTGAAAGGGAAACAGCGGTGTATATAAGGTGCCTGCCCATTTCTAAGTTGGTTAGTGGGATGCCATGCCTCATAGAAAAGGCAAGGATTTGCTTCAGTTTGAACTTGGAAGAGGCACAAATGTGGAAAAGGGCAATGCAGTTTCTTACAATGTAAGGTACTCTATTATCTGAGCAGGTCGTGGGGTTTTGAGGACAGGATGGTTGGTGGGGTGATTTGAGTACATCTTGCTTGTCTGCCGCATATGCTTGCTTAGTTTTTTTTTTGGAATGACATGTGCTTGCCTAGTTAACTTCTGATAGAAATGTAATGACTGCAAGGATGGAAGGAAGCAGGGCCTCTTAAAAAATGGAAAGACAATCTTGACACCCAACACATCAGTTTTACGCTTTTTTGAATGGTTTTGATAAGATATCAAAATATTCAATTTGATATATATATCAAATTGAAGTCTTTTCAATCCAATAGTATTTAATTTTTATGAAAACACTTACAATGCACTAGCAAATATACACTCGAGTGATGTAAAATTTTATATTTGTTTCAGCTTAGGTAATTGCAAAATTTTCCGGAATCGATGAACAATAACTTAAGGCTCAGTAACTTAAATCACTGCTCGGGTACATATGATTGACATCATGCATCAAAGAATCAAAGCTAGCAAGAGAATTTAGCCTCTTCATTTCTTCCATTAATTCTCCCAATATCTGATACACATCTTCGGAATAGGGGTGGGATCGATCTTCAGCCTTGAATGCATGTACCTCATTCTTCACCTCTATCCAACTCCAACCAGGGACCTTCTTCACCTTCCTCTCCCTCATCAGTCTTGTCACAGAGGCTTTGTCATCCCACCTCTTAAGATGCCCATACATGTTTGAGAGGATAACGTACGTGCAGTGCTCTTCAGGCTCTACCTCTAGCAGCTGGCTTGCTACCTGAGCAGCTAACTCAATGTTACCACAAGCCCTACAAGCACCCAATAGAGTTTTCAACACCATTGCATTGGGTTGAAATGGCATTGAATCAATCAAGGCTTTTGCCTCCTCCAGATATCCAGCACGACCAAATAAATCAACCGCACAAGCATAATGCTCCATCCGAGGAGGAATCCCGTAGTCAGATTCCATGGATTTTAGAACACAGCGACCTTGTTCAACCAGTCCAACGTGGCTACATGCGGTCAGAACTGCAACAAAGGTTACATGATCCAGCTTCACCTCTCTCTCTCTCATTATGGAGAAGAGGTCCAGTGCAACATCACCCTGCCCATGTTGTGCATATGCAAACATAATTGAATTCCAAGTAATTGAGCTTTCTTTTGTGGTATCTTCAAAACATTTCCAAGCATCTTCAATAATTCCACACTTGGAGTACATAAAAATCAATGAACTGGCTACAAAATCATTTGAGTCAAAACCTGTCTTAACAGTCAGGAGATGAATCTGTTGGCCTAATTGGAGGATTGCTAAATCTGAGCAAGATCTAAGGACAGCCGAATAGGCATAGTCATCAATTTCCTCCAGTGAAGATCTCATATGCCCAAAGAGTTTCAAAGCATCTTCACTAAACCCCATTTGTGAAAACCCGGTTAAAATGGAATTCCAAGAGACTCGGTCCTTAGACTTCATGGAATGGAACAAGTTTAACGCAGCTTCCATGGATTTATTATTCAATTTGAGATACATAGTTATTAATGCATTGCAGATAGTCACTGATTCTTCCAGTCCCCTCTTTATCACCAATGCGTGGAAGGATTTCCCATAATTTTTATGCGCTGCTGCAAAACAAGCACTTATGACACAGGTATAGGTATAGATGTCGGGCTCGAAGCCAAACCCTTGCATCTCCAAGAAAAGATTAAATGCATCCTCATCTTTATCATGAACTAGGTAAGCTACTAGCATGGAATTCCAGGTAACCAAATCTCGGGTACCAACAGCACCATCAAACACCCTTTTAGCATCTTCTAACAAACCACATTCTGAATATGCAGTGAGTGTAGCATTACATAAAGCATTGTAGAACTCAAGGCCATGTTTAATAATCTTACAGTGAAGCTGCATCGTCAACTTATAGAACTTGTCACCATCAAGCAATGTCAAAAGCGGAGCAAATGTGCCATCTTCAACCCTAACACCTTCCTTCTGCATACAATCTAATAGCCAAAATGCAGTGTCGCGGTCTCCGACTTGCACAAAGCCATCGATGAGTGCATTCCACGAGACAAAATTACGCACTGGCATGCCTTGAAACACATCATACGCATCTTCAACTCTCTCACACTTGGCATACATGTCCAATAAAGCGCTACCCGCATAAACACTCTGCTCATAACCAATCTTAACAATCAAGGAATGCACTTGTTGCCCAAGATCATGTCGACAGGCGTGAGCTACCCCTTTTAGTATACTTCCAAAGGTATAACCATCAGCTTGAAAGCCACGTCTTTTCATGGATTTTAGAAACTCCCAAGCAGCACCCAAGTTCCCAGACTCTACATAGCCAGTGATCATGGTGTTCCAGGTAACGGTGTCTTTGTGGGGCATTTCGTCGAACAGTTTGCATGCAAGATTTAAGTCTCCAGAGAAACATTTTGAATAGCGAAAGAGGATGTTGTTGGCAACGTAAATGTGGGAAATAATACCTGATTTGAAGGCCTGGCAATGGGTTAAGAAAACGTTGTACAAAGCATGTCTTGAGCTCTCAACCACTGAATTCAACGGCCTCATTCATCCTCTCTCTCTGTTGCAATGACGAGCTTGACTGATGATGCCGAGATGCCGAAGGTCTCGTGGGTTAGTTGTTGTTTTAGAACCACTACATGGGCCTCGGCCCAATAATTGTAAATTTGCCAACTTGGTCCGTGAATTGGCGAAGCCGGCCCGTATTAGTGAAACTTGATCAAGCATAAACGCAGTTTACCATCTCTCCGCAAGTACCAGCCATAAAGATGAAGCTTTGATTGTTTCATCCATTCCATTTTTCAATATTGAGAAAAGCGCTGTATCTCACTCAAATCGCTTATGTGACTCTAAGGTGTTATGCCTTCCCACAACCATCAGTTTTCAAGCAGTTGTCAGATGAACCCCTTTGCTTTTCCTGCGTTTTACTATTCATTTTCGTCCTGAAGAATGGATGCATTGTCCTCACACCTACCTCCCAGTTGTATGTGATGGATGGATGCACTTGTTGTAGTCTCTCATTCTGCCAAGGGGTTTCTGGCATATGGATGTAATATGTCAATTGTTGGTGGTTCGTATGCTTCATCATAAGGGCAGTAGGATGGTACAGAAGCAAGTCATCACAGGCAAATTATTTCCGAGTTATCAATCTTAAACATGATAATATTATGAGTTCGACGAGCAACAATCCAAAACCATCTCTGAAAATCCACTTCAGTTGAGATCCCAACACTGATATTGGCAAGGAAAATGCTCGCAGACATATCTCATCAGAATTCAGTAGAAAAAATTCAATGGCGCAACAGGCCACACCTCTTCCTCTTCCTAGCTATATAACACCATCTATCTATAAATAGTAGAAAAAAGAAAAAACAAGAAGAAGCCCGTGATATTCAACTCCGACGTACTGAAAACAGAATCAAGAGCTTTCCTTCTGCTTCTTTCCATTCATGCCGCTTCATCATGCTTATACTCGGAGCTTTTCTTTCACTTCTTTTTTCCGAGTTGTTTCGCACAACAAAGTTAGGGAAAATGATTTCTTCGTTGTAGTATTGCCGCAAACAACTCAATTGACACCCTCTGCCTATCATTGCACAAAGCTTTTGCTTATTTCACCGGCTGCACAATTGTCTCTGCATTCGGGAATTCTGGGAGGATTTGCCACCCTTGTCTTTGTAAGTGCTTCTGGATGCAATACTCCTCCTCTGCTCCACTGGAGCTGCTGCTACAGCATGTCTTCTCTGCTTGTTTAGACTCTTGTTCAGATCAGCATCATTTTCATTTACGCTCTCATTATCCTCTTCCTGGAAAATGAAACTGCTATGAGAGCTTTGCACATTTAAGAATAAATATGTTCTTACGACGATTTTAAAGTGTATTTTTGTCTTTCTAAACCAGGAAGGAAGGAAGAGATAACCAAATGTTAAAATGTGGTATTTCGAGGGCAAGCTTTAAAATTGCGAAGTCATCTTTTAGATGCAAGCCTTTCTTAGCATCGATGTCAATTGTCATGTACCGAGTATAGGAAATGATCACTGCAATGATTTCAATGAATATTTTCCACACACATTTTTATTAATATGAGGTTGATCTTATATATAGTCATTGAAATCTGTTTTAGGAAGAATGAAATTGTTTAGGCTTAAACTTTGCTACTGCTAAATTGTACAGTTGTGAGAGTAAATTCCATGATAATAATAGAACATTCAGAACAATTCAAGGCTAGATAAACTTTGTTGCTTCTTGATCGAGATTCTTGCTACATTCCTTTATATGCCCTTGCAAGATTGAGCTTCCATGAGTAAGATCAATCTTGTTCCTGGGTAGTGGCTGTCAGTAAGTTAGCTAGGATCTTCAGTATGAACATATTCTGACTTGCAAAATACCTAATTAAACTAAGTCATGTACAAAATGAAGATCTATTTGAATGTGTTTCATGCAAGAATGATTTGCTGCCACATAGGAGATGAGGTGTTGATGTGAATTTGAAACCTAGTTCATGGAAGAGATTAAGGAGCCACATTGTTTCTGATGTTGCGTTAGCAAGTGCACAATATTCTGCCTCAGTTGAGGATCTTGCAACAACTCTTTGCTTCTTTGAGCTCCAAGATATAGGAGTTGAACCCAAGAAGCTTATATATGCAGATTTGGAAGTGTGATCATCAATATTGCCTGCCCAATCTGCATCAGAAAAGGTTCTTAAAGCAGGAATACCATCTTTAACAATTGTATGCCATGGAAAATGGTCGGTTTTAAATATCGAAAAAGCCTTTTTCTTGTTATCTAGTGACTTTGGGTTGAACTGTGTATAAAATGAGAGAGTTTGTTTACTGCAAATAGGATATTGAAGGCTGCCAATAACTCTGCGAAACTCTGTGCTGTCCACAGAAGCAGTGCCATCAACTAATTGAAGAGAATGACTCGTGGAAATTGGAGTAGAGACATCCTTTGCACCACTCATGTTAGTGGTGGATAGGATATCATATGCATATTTATGTTGTGATAAAAATAACCCTACTTGAGTGGGCACAACCTCAATACCTAGAAAAAGAATACAGAAGAGAAGACCCATGTCCTTGAGAGAAAAACTCTCACCCAGGTTTCTTAACAAATATTGAATGATTGCTTGTAATGACAAGATCATCAATATAAACCAGTCAAAAACAAGTGATGGAGTCTCGGTCGGAGATGAATAGTGATGGATTTGCCTTGGGATTCTAAAAACCAAGTTGTAGAATTGCAGTTTTGAGAGCTGTATACCAAACCCGGGAAGATTACTTTTCACAATCTGCAAACATGATTAGGCCTAGACACATCTTTAAAACATGGGGGTTGCAACTTGTATACTTCTCCAGTTAGTTCATGAATTAAAAAAGCGTTGCGAGCATCAATTTTCCTCAACCGCCATCAATTCATAACAGCAATAGTAAGAACATCTCTAACGGTGGCAGGTTTGACTACAGGGCTAGATGTTTCTTTGTAATCGAGTCATGGTCTTTGATTGTAGCCCAGGGAAACAAGACAGGCTTTGAACCTATCCACTGACCCATTAGCTTTTCTCGTCACCCTAGATACCCACTTATAACCTCCTGAATTGCAATTTAAAAGAGAGGGAAGTATGTCCCATGTTCCATAAGAGGAGTGAGCTCAATGGACATGGACTCATGCCAACGAGGATGAGATATTGCCTGCCTCATACTAGTTGGTTCAATGGTCTGGGGAAGGAGATGATTGAGATTAGGATCGTTGGCTTGTTGGAGGTTAAATGCTCTGATACCATATAGGAAATGATCACTGCAATGATTTCAATGAATATTTTCCACGCACACTTTTATTAATACAAGGTTGATCTTATATATAGAGTCATTGAAATCTGTTTTAGGAAGAATGAAATATTTGTTTAGGCTAAAACTTTGCTGCTGCTACATTGTACAGCTTTGAGAGTAAATTCCAAGATGATGATGATGGAAGATTCAGCACAATGCAAGGCTAGATATGCTCTGTTGCTTCTTGATGGGATTCTTGCTACCTTCCATTACACCAATCATCAACTTTTTTTGAGTTTTAACAATTAAAACAAGGCAAAAGAAAAGAAACTTAAGGGATATATGGTGATCATGAGACCATCTAAATATTGCGGTCTTGATATCTATTAACATGGTTACCTGTGACTGGACGGAAAGAACTCCATATATATAGACCTCTGCTAGTTTTGACTTTGCTTTAATACTGTAGTTCGGCAGACCCCTGACAAGCAGACGTCCCTCACACTCCCTCCTCGATCCATTATTACTTAGGTTAAATGCCTCTTTTTTTTTTTATCTTAAAATTAATTTACAAGTTGATCAAGATTAAGTTTTTTTCTTGTACCTAATATATATTTTCTCCTCCATCATTCTATTTATTATTAACTTTTTTTTATATAATTATTTAAGCTACATGTATTTATTTATTTGTTATCTTCAAATTAGTTCTTACGTCGAATGAGATAAACTTTTTTTCTAGACGATTCTACAAACACACACTCCATGTTATTTTGAAGTACTTAGCAAATTTAAATTTAGTGTGTGTGTGTGTGTGTGTGTGTGAAGTGATGAGATGCAAATGGTTGACCATGAAGACCAACTTCGATATTGAAACATTCAAGTTCACACAAGCTCACCATGCACGGTCCAGAGCTTTAGAAAAACCACTAGAAAAGAAGAAATCACAGCAGGGTCTGCTGCCGGTGAAACAACCGTATTGGGGGCTTGGGATCGATATATGTTAAGTCTACTTCTTGCGCAAGCGACTAAAATAGGCAGAAGGATTTTCATCAAAATCACTCCTTGGCATGCGGAAGTTCCGCCCGGGTGCTTTCATTGTCTTGCCATTCTTCTTGCTCTTGGTAAGACATCTGTAGCAACTACGAAGCAGGAGACCTATCACTGCCACTGCAACAATTGTAGGGACATGTACTTTCTGCAACCATTCGAGGACATCAGGAGCTGGTGGTTCCATTGCTGTTAATCTGTTTAGAAATTAACGGGGAGGGGAGTACTGTTCTGGGCGAGGAATTAGAGAATCGAGAGGATGCAAGAAACGTGATAAGCTATGAGAAGGCTGCACACAATTAACGGTGCCTCTCACAATTTAAGAAGATGAAAATGTGGTGGGTGTCTTCTGGAAATAGAGAGTGTCTTGCTTAAGATGTAGCATCTCTTAAGGATTTAGTGTCATGTTCAGCCCACCAGCACTACTCTTGACAAAAGATAAGGTATCATTGTAGGATTTACGCAACACATTAATTGGAGAATATTATTATAATTAAGATAGAGCTTTAAAAAAATCAAAAGAACATACCAGTACGGATTATTCGATCTAAGTTAAGATTAAATCAACAAGTCAAGCATCGATCCCATTTAAAGAGAGAGAATTTATCTTTTAAGCAGATGAAATGTTTCTTTTTATTTGATTTTAAATTTTTAAACGGATTAAAATGTGTTGTAGAACCTTTTATTTTTTAAAAAAAATAAAAATTTCATCATTGTCTCCTAACTTAGTATATATTCCCATATTGATCTTTGTACTACTCTTGTTTTGCACCACCGAAAAATTATTGTTTTTTTCTTTAGGGTTATATATATTTCATGTTGTTAAAAATATATTTTTAACACAATCCGAAAAATATAATGTAAACTCGAGAATTATTGTTTTTTTTTTAAGGTTCTATTTAAAATTGTAAAAAATATATTTTTAACATAACTTGAAAAATACAATGTAAATTTAAATTGACAGTAGATTTTTTATAAATGTCATGTGTTCAACAAAGACATTATTTTCATTGACTATATAATTAAATTATAAGAAAAATATTATGCATATGTTAACCAAAGGTTTGTCGAAAAGCTTGTATATAATTTATCGAGATGAATGAGCTTAAATCATTTAAAGATGAAAGAATATAATCATAGTAATGATACCTAATTTATTAAAGATCTTAAGATTTATGTTCAAATAAAAAAACTAAATCATATGACATTCTCGGTAGCACTAGAAAATTATTATTTTTCTTTTATTCCTATAATGACATAAGTGATAGTTGCAGCATGATAAATGATGAATTATGCTCTTAATGATTTTTATATATTAGTATACTAAGTGGAGCATAACATAATACTCTTAATAAAATATCATATATATATATATATATGAGTGAGAAATGTGGTCATTTCTTTAAGAATTTTGATAAAGGTTGAATTTTCTAAAACACTCATGAATCCAAGAGTTGTTCATAGTCAAAATAAACACAACAGTGAAAACCAAATAAAATATCTAGGTAGAGAAATATGTGAGTGCTATTATCTTGATTTACATAATAGGTTGATTAGTTCAAGACATGACATTACCTTTTTAGCCTAGTAAATCTGATAGTATTTCATTAAAGAATGTTTATGGCTAAAAGTTACCTATCTTGATGTAATGATCTATCAATTCAGTATTTTTCAATAAATTTCTGTGTCATTTTAAAATTGGTGAGACAATTTTCATTGACATAGAGGATTGTTGGAGATTTATTTAAATGCTTTGGTTTTTCTTCAAAGCCTAGAGGTTAGTTTTTTTTGTTGAAAGATATTTGAGTTATATAATTTTTAGTTCAAAAACTTTATTTAGAAGTGCATTGAAACTAAAGTGGTGGTGTTTAGAATTTTAGGGGACATATGACTAACATTCTAGTTGCACAAGTGATGAGCAATAAAACTTTAAAGACAAAGAATTTATCATTAACAATAATAAAAGTTTCATTGCTTTAAAATATTTTAATAAATAAATACTTTTATTTATTTTAATTTAAACATAATTATTTTTATTACTAGTATACTTTGAAAATATCAAGGCTTTGGCAGACTTATTATGCAGTAGCAATAATCAATGGACATCATAAAATCTCTTTCCCTTCTATATATGAATGTCACTAACACAAGTTAGTTTTAAGAAGATGGTGTATAGTATCCTACGATGAATGTTAGCTCCATTCACATTCAAAATAAAAATTAAAAAAGAAAAAGAAAATAATCTTATGCACATTCTTTCTAGATTGTGGGGCTGGAATCTATTCTCTTATAAGACTAAATTTAATAATCTCACAGGTGCCGGTTGTTTTCCATGAGATCAGCACTGCGTGCCCATCACTGGACCAATACTCTTCACCAGTTTTTCCTTTATATCTTGCAGATCGAGCTTTGGGTGAGGCTGTGAAAAGACTATATATTTTCTTAATGAAAATGAGTTTGCATTAACAACAATATTGTATGTTTCACGCACGGATTTTTAAGAGAGATTTTATATTTATATCGAAATCAAAATTTAATTGTTACAATAATATTCTTGAGATATTTTCCACGATCCATACCACCAGCTTATTTTGCAAAGTTGTTTTTTTGATCCATACAATAATAGATTTCAGCGTCCATATAATGGCCAAGTTCAACATTTTTAGCGAACACCACGTTAATGGTAGTATATTTTTTTGTTACTTGGGAAAAAAGCAAGACAAGACAAGCAACATGGGTCTAAAACCAAATTAAGGTCATGGTCTGCAAGGGGGAACTATGGACTTCTGTGGATTTTCAAAGACTGGAAGCCCCTTGCAAGAGATTAACCGCCCAATATCGTTGTGGCCATCCATCTGTGATCAGTCTGTAAATTCTGAAATGTTTATGCAATCAATCAGGAACAAGTATTGATCGGAAGCATTCTGGAAAAAACCTAAGATTCGTATTTTATTTCAACCAGTTCAAGATTCAATAATCCGCACTCACTCTCTGCAGGAATATTAGCATGATCCCAACATTATTCAATAATACAAGTTCAGTTGCTATTCACTGCAGATTCTCTCTGTGTGGACAAACTCATTAAAATATTAGAGTGTAATGCAACCTCTTGTGGTTGCTTACAAAAGCACCTGCACCTTGCTGCTAGTTGTGCACTTGTGCTGCAATTTCACTGCAAGTTTTCAAGCTTAATACCTACGAATGCTCTTCAGCCTTTCTTATTGTATTTTGCAGTATACCTGTAGATTTAAATGTTAACTGCTGCATTGGCTGCAGGGTTGTGATGGCTCAAATAATCTCTTAGATGACACAGCCACCTTCACTAGTAAGAAGACTGCCCTACCCAGCTTGAATTCACTCAGGAGCTTTGAAGTGGCTGACCAAATTAAATCAGCTGTCAACCAAGCTTGCAATGGCAATGCATGTGGTGTCATGCGTAGAAATTGTAGCTTTCGCAGCTCGTGACTCTATGAACCTTGTAAGCAGGAGTTGATGTTTAAAGCATAAATACACCTATTCTTTCTTTCCTTGTAAGCAGGAGTTATTGATACATAGCTTTCTTTCAATCTCACGAGCTAAACCTGATGGACCTTGTTGTCCTCTCGGCAGGCCACACCATTGGTCTTTCCACAACAGGATTTATAATGACACAAATTTGATTGATTGGAAAAAAGAGTCTCCTCCATGATCAAGCGGACAATCGAAGAAAGTAAGCCAAAACACAAGAAGGTAAATTTTTATACTGCAAGTTTTTTTTTTTTTTTTTAAGAAAAATAGGGAGGTTTGGTATGTACTTACAGCCCAGACGTGGGCTGCCTCGGTTACCGTGGGTGTTTTTCGCAGTATTAATAATGACGACCAGCTAAGAGCAGTGGCTGAACTCTGAAGCAAATATTAATCGGTTGATCAAAGTCATGACAATATATAGCGGACATCAGCTATTAAGGCTAAACATAGGGTGGCCTTGGAAGGAACTTTTTTCAAAGTTTCTTTCTTAAACTTTGACAATTTGATAATTACCAAATTCCTTGTAATTAATAAACTCCCACAAAGCTCAGAGGTGGCCCTCAGAGGATACTCCTTGCGCTTAATAAACTTGAGACAAAGACTTGCAGGTTCCTAAGCCATGCAGCTGCCTTGTCCTTGTTTAATCAAATCAAGTGTGCCCCCTACATAAAAACAGCCACCATCCATGCTTCAAGTTGTCTCTCTAAAGCAGCACGCTCGTTGTGCATCATTTCATTCATGTGTATAATATGACAAAGCAAATGGTTTAACTGGGTGGCACTGTCTTTAAATTATAACCAGGGACTCAACCCTATAACCCAACCATCCAGAACACAACACAGATGAAAGCTGCAAATCTTACATTTCGAATTATAACAACATTTAAAGCATAAACATCCTATCACAGGTCACATGGTATATAGTTTATAACAAGGAATGATAAACCCATGACAAGACAAATTAGACGAGTCTGATTTCATGTGCCAAATCTAAGGTGTTCAAAGAAACTTGGAACAATGCACGTTATCAGTGCATGAAAATGCAGCTTCTTCATTCCTCCGCAGCACTGGCAGCACTTAAATCCACACTTAGGTCAAGAACCTGTGACATGAAAGACAAGAACTAATCACAAAGTGGATTCTAGAGCAGACAAAGAGACAAACAACAAGAAACAAGAAAGACGCTACTTAATACAATTAATATTAAAATGCAGCTAAGCAAAATGATCGCCTTTGATGCTTGGTTAGGTATGATTCAAATATTGTTAGCAGTTCAATTTTAAAGTGAATAGAATTTTTGCTCTTATCCGGATTTGGAGCCATGGCCTGAGAAACTCAAAATGCTAGTTTAGTCCCTCATCCTACGCTCAAGGACAAACTTTAATTAGATATTTTCCCTCAACACAACCCAGACAGATAATTCCCACAGCTCAATGGTATGCACATTAGCAAAGACATAAATACCAACAAAAGATAGTATTCAACAGCCATTGTTTTCTGAAAATTCACTTGTGGTATAGTATTGTGAGGTTCAGCTGATAAACATCATGGTTGTCTACATAACGGAATCACTGTTAATGGTATCACAAGACCAAATAGACGGTAGAGCTTCTTCAGAAGAGTTTTTTTACAACAAATTCTCCAGCACAGGAAAGTGCAATCTTACCTTTCCAGTTATCATGGTATACATGTTCAAAACATCAGTGACAGTTGACTCAAAGTGTGTTGTGGCATCATAACTCTGTCGAAGATTAAGGAACTCAATTAGGGAGTATCCATGAAGGTATGGTGAAGCAATAGAAATCATAACTAGCATCATCAGCATTAAGAAAACAAAAAATACACTCACTGTTGAAATAAAGCAGTTGTCCAATGAAGGTTCATTAACTGGTTCGTATCTGTCATAAATATCAAAGAATATCTCATCAACAGGACCTAGGAGGTCAATTCCAGGCTTCAATTCAACCTCAGGATGATCAGTCTCTGCCTCCGTTGATACAAATGCAATGAATTTGCCCTTTGGAGCGACATTGTGAGTATAAGAACAACAGAAAAGGTACCTGCTCAACACAGAAGCATCACAAAAATTTAGCACTTATTGTTTCTTCAGCAAAGTCACAGTAATGAAATCTCCCCCCTTGGATAGACTATTCAATTTGGGATAAGGGTGTTAGAGGATAATATAAAACCATTCTTGAGGCTTCACCTAACAACGTAAGTTTTTGAATTGAATTGGTTCTTTGATATGGTGTCAGTGTCTTGATGACCAAACTGTCACGATTTCAATTCTCACCACCTCATTCTAACTAATTAAATTAATAAAACTAAGCATAAGGTAATGGTGAGTTTGTGCAAGTTTCAAGCCCTAAGAGCTTTCTCTTAAGAGGGTGTGTTAAAAAAGTAATATAAAATCATTTTTTAAGCTTCACCTAACAACTTAAACTTTTGGGTTGAATTGGTTCTTTGACAAAGGGAATCAACTACACCCCATGGATCTCCTTGCCCATTAGAGAGAAACTAAACTTTCCAAGATAGCCGAAAAATCATAAAAGAACATATCCATTTTAGAATTTTACCATGAAAAAAATCATAACCAATTTGCTGAAGAAAAAAATACATAAACCCGAAACAATCAATTACAAAAAATAAGAACACTAACAATGCAGCAGACAAGAGACTTAACTATAATTTCCTATGAAAACAATTCTATCTCCCTAAATGAACCACCTTTAATTAATGGCCAACTGCCGTGCTGTGTTTACATTACAAAACAAACACAACTCATGCTGGCTGATATTTGGTAACAGTAAAAACAGGTAATGTTGATATGTTAACAATTATAATCCTTCGACTTTTTAAGAAATAATATGGGATTGGAAATAAGAACATATCTAGAACTCACATGTCTGATCTGCGACCCAACTGCTTCTGTGGCAGGATAACCTGCACTGAATGAGATTCATCGGTGCTTGGTATTGGGTGGCTCATAATGGCAATTGCCCTTGCAACCTTCCCAACCTTCCTAACCTGTTCAAATGCATTCAACTTTCTGTAAATAATGAAACATTCAGTTTTTATCTTCAACGCGCGCGCGCACACACACACACATATAGGGAGAGAGAGAGAGAGAGAGTCAGGCTTCATTGACTACTTATTTTGTCCTCTGTACCTTGTTGAGTAAGTAGGAAGGATCACAAACAACTTTCTTGCACTTGGCAGTTTCCCCTTCTGATGTGACACCAGCAACTTTGCCTTCCTCATCAAATTCTACCTGGAATTAGATATGCCACTTTCATATTATATTTCTACTCAACCACAACGATTATATGCACACGGAATTTTCTCAAGAGTATACAAGGTGATGCAAGGACACAAAATAGCATATCAAACTCAGAAACATAAATAAGTACCTTGCACTCAGGTTTATTTAACATGTATGTGCCTCCATAAACAGCACTAAGCCGTGCAAATGCCTGAACAGAATAACATATCCAAATAACATTGTCATTTCAGTTTATAACAAATCTAGTATGTTGAGACGGATGGTGAAAGAATTGAGGAGGGGTAGGCAGGGGGAGAAAGAGACCTGTGGGAGCTCTCCCAAACCATACAGAGGGTAAATATATGGCGATCCTCCTTGAAAACGAGCAAAAGACTCCGCATATAGCTATCACATAATCAGGAGGGGAATTTTCAAAAAAATGCGTAAAATAAAGAATTTCAAATGTAACAGATTCAAAATATTTGTAATGGAACTAAGCTATAGATTCTGAAAAATGATCACCTTCATCCTCATAACAGTATCCAGTGCAGGTTCATTGAGGTAGCGATCATCTCTATGTAGCGCCACTGCATGACCGATGAAGTCTATGGTATTGTCATCAAGACCAAATTTTCTGACAAAAAGTCAACTGTGTAATAAGAAACAAAAGTGCTCACCAAGTTTATTGTTGAATACAAATAGACTTTGCACTAATTCAAATAACCTCTTACGAAATTTCTCAAACCAAAATAAAACAACGGTGTTGAACAAAATATGAGGATCCATGAAAGCTACAGTGTGGTACTAGAAAAGTACGCATAAAGAGACACGTGTGACATATAAGCCTGGAGAGGGGGCATACGCAATCAGTTCTCTGGTAGTCACTCTCGTCAAGTCCATTCCCTCGTGTGTTTTAGGATCACTTTCTTCATAGTTATGGACATATATGAAAAGCTTCCGAGCACGGCGCTTTTCAAAAATACCCATCAGAGGAGATTTGAGTGCCTCCATGTCAGTTGCAGGCACCTTGTGAACCTATTGCAATAGTTTATACCGATGGCTTTGAGTAAAAAATATATCATAACAGAAAGTAAAGTGAATAATCAACCTCTACTGAGCATACCTTTCCCTTGTTGAGGACAAAGCTGCCATCCACTGCTTTGAAGTACAGATATTTGGTAACATTTGTGTGAATGAGGACACGTACAAGATTGCCATTTGCCATCATAAACTAGCCATAAAGAGAAACGTCGACGAATCAATAGAGATTTAAAAAATGACCAACTCAAAAAATTGAATAACTGGTCAAATAACACGAAGAAGAAGCAAGGTGGGAAATACACCTTAGGAATCATGTCAACATTATAATCCCTACTTGAGCCCAGATGTGCTGGAGGCTTATCGTTTCCCCTGAACCTCTTCCAGAGCTGTAAATAAATTAAATTAAATTCAAAATCAACTACTCACAACAGTAGTAGAAAAACGGTGAATGATAAACAAAGACAGATCTTGAATGGTAAATAGGACCTGAATGAGGTTAAGGGAAGCAGATTCTCCTCCATAGTAGTCATTCCTATCCATATGCAGGACCTGGCTCACAAAGACAAAACTCTTACAAGTGCACAAAATCCAATACGATCCAAATAAATCAGAATGAATGTCAAGAGGAGAACACAAAGATAATATGTAGTTACTTGCATTAATTCCATGCAAAAAGATCCATTACTAAACGTGCACCTCAAAAGTCAAGGCAAGGATGATCATAATTGAGGTGAAACACAAAACCCAATAAGCAAGTGACAAGCAATTCAATGAAAACCCATTTAAAAACTTCCCATAAGAAACTAATGAACCAGGAATCAATCCATTTATTTTCGAAAAGATCCATAAAGTTTGCATTTTTTTAATCAATCAATAAATAGCTCCAGTAAAGCAAAAGTCTTTGCGAATCGGTAAATGATCATCAAACGTAAGCAGTTAGCTTGATCTGTGTGAGAAAAACAAAACCCTACTCTAAAAGGGATAGGAGTGTTGAAAAATGAAACGATACAGATGCATCAGATACCAAATTGGGAAGAAGAGAAGAAAAATGGAAAAAAGAAAGACCTTGAGGCCATCAACGGAGAGAAGACCACTGAGGATGCATTCCTTGAGACCAGTACCCAATACTATCACATCATACTCTTCATCCATGATTCAGAAGATCGACACGATGTTTTCTTTCGTGGTGGGGGTTGGGTTTAGAGTTAAAGGTTACAGGAGAAGAAGAAATAAGAATGGCAAGACAGCTGCTGAGGCAATAACTTTGTTTAATGTTTTACGTACTGATTAATTAACAAATAAAACCTTCAAGGCAAAGCAAAACAGAGATGCTTTGTTTCTTAGTTCAGGAAACCTTCCTTGCAATGCGAGCCCTTCTGATTTTATGAAGGCAAGGTCATACCTATCTATGGCTTTGTGAGTTACTTCAATGACATGTTCGATTTTAAGCTTAGTTTGGTTCGGGTTTGTTTCTGACTTTGTTTAAGAAGTTGATTTGGTTAACAGATATAACTAAATCTAATCTAATGAATTTTTTTTAAAAGGAAAAAAAAAATATATTAATATATCAAAATAATCTAAAAATAAATAAAAAATAAAAAATTTTAATTTTTTTAAAAAAATATGTTTATAACACAAATGAAAAAACAATTATTTAGAGCCCGTTTGATATTATAGTTGTAATTATTTTTAAAATGATTAACACTTTAAAAAATATGAAAATAATATTTTTTAATTTTTAAAATTTATTTTTGATATTAAAAGTTAAAATGATTTAAAAATATTAAAAAATTAATTTAAAATAAAAAAAATAAAATTCTTTAAAAACAACGAAAATAGTTGAGGTCGAGAAACATTTTGTATCAATTTTCATCCGACCTAAAAACATCTATGTTCATGACTCACATCCAATTTGGTTTTATTGAAACCCTAAAACCAAAACAAAAAAATCAATCCTCTTTTTCCCTTGAAGCCTTCAAGGAAGTACATGAGTATTAAATATGTTTTAGTCACTTATTTAAAACAATGTGCAATTCAGTTTTCAAATTTGGAAAAAAATAAGTAGACACAATAAATAGAAAGTTGAATTTAGTTAAGCTAATTAGCTATTTCACATGCATTTCACTACAAGTAAATTTTTTTTTTTCACTATAAGTAACTGTATCATAATAATTCTCTTAACTGATAAATGTAAAAAAGTGAATTATGCAAAAAAAAAAGAATATATATATATATCAATAAAATAAGATAGAGCTGCTAATGACAAAGTATTTTTTTTAAAAAAAAAAACCGTTCCAATAAAAAATAGATGAGTGAGATATTAAACCCCAACTTTTCTCTTTGATGCGCACATTTTTTTTTTATCTTAAAGGTCAATGTTTCTTATCAAGAATAAATAACTTTGATTTTTAAGAATAAAGTTTATTTATATAAACATAAAAAACAAATGATAGATGAATTAAGATAATCTCTTCGAAATATTAAATACCTATAAAATAATGAAAAGAACAATCTATATTTAACAACAAATTAAATAAACAAGCTAAAAAATCCAAATATAAGATATTTTAATTTAAATATAAATTAAAACATTATTTCAAAAAACATATATTACAAAAGGATATCAACTAAAAAAACAAAATTATACATATATTTCAAGTGTAAAGTGTCATTCACTCCATTAATAGAGAACTCACTCCATTAATAAAGAATGGGTTGTAAGTATAGAATGATAAATATTTCAAATGTTAATAACTTTTTATCAAGAAAAAAAAATTAAAAAAAAGGAAAACTTTACTAAAAGATAAATTATAGAAAAATAAAAATAAAAAGAAAAATAATAGTTATAAATAAGTTAGGTATAAAGTGATAAATATGTAAAATGTAAAGGAAAAAATGGATAGAAAAAGCAAATCATTTTTTTTTCACAAAGAAAATCCAAAAATTACAATTTTACTATCGCTACAATTCAAATAATAGTAGACAAAAAATAAAAATATTACAATTTCTACTATAATTTACCATTTCCTTTTACTTTTAGTATATTGTATAATATACAATTTCCTATGTTACATTTAAATTACACAATATACTAAAAGGACTTAGCGCTCCTCTTATTGTTTATCTAAACTCAGAGCACTGTGAATTGAAGTAATGTAATGACAACCCAGCCATTGCCACAAAGAGTTGCAAGGGCAGCGAGGGAGAGGTGGAGTTGTCTTTTTACTGGGATGCATTTGGCATTGAAGAGATGCTTCAGGAGAAGATGGTCGCTTTAAGTTTTGGTGGGATTGCCCTGGGCGTCAGTCGGGCTCGTGTCCCCACACGAGGACACCTGCCACCTGAGCTGACCTGCCTTTGAGTCGGGTTAAAAAAGCATTACGTGGCGCTAGGGCTGGCTTGCCTTTGCCTTAGCGTGAGCTAGGCCCGCTCCCCCACGCGAGGACACCTGGCGCAAGGCTGCCTTGCCCAAGTCGTACAACTGGACTCGCGCGCCACATGGCGAGACCTGGCGCTTGGGTTGCCCTGCCCATGCGTTGGGGCCACAAATAATAATATTTTTTAGTATTAATACTTTCAATGATAATAAAAATACTAATCTTTGTACCACAAATAATAATATTTTTGTTATTAATACTTTGAACTACAATGAAAATAAAATATTATTACTTTCAATTATAATAAAAATAAAAATATTTGTACCGCAAATAATAATATTTTTGATATTAATACTTTGAACTATAATAGAAATAGTAATATTTATAAAATAAATAATAGCATTTTTAATATTAATACCTTTAATTATAATAAAAATAATAATATTTATGGACAAATAATAATAATAATAATAATAGTCATAGTATTTTTATATGTTATTATATGTTAACAACCTAGATATATCATGCACTGTTACAATTAAAGAGTGCTGAAAAAACCATAGTATTTTTCTTAGTTTGCAAAGTTTGCTGGCTTGGTCTAATTATTTCTATAACTCTTGTTTTGAAGGAGAAACTTGTTGAAGCCTGTAAAAAAGCTTTGTGTTAAGGAAATATTTTTAAGAATAATGTTTGTGAATTCCTGATGTTTTATTTTATTTTATTTTTGTTCTTCATTGTATTATATTACATCAAACAAAACACAAGATTCTCAATCTAATCCAAGCTTATCCATGATGAACTCGGAAACAAATGGCGTTGAATGTAGGAACAAGAATGAAAAGCCATGCATGGCCGTAAGAACAACCAGAAGTGGTGAAGAAGCAGTCATGGCACAGGCAAGCCAGCTTGCAAACAGCCGTCAACAAGGGCGAAACGAGGCTGACACCATAAAGAATCAGGGAGTGGGAAATCAAGGTGCTGACGGGCTAGTGGATCAATATTTGTTTCCGACCTTAATTTCATAACTTTAAATGCTGGAAGTCATCTTTTCTCAGACGACAATTCATGGAGTTGGGGATTTTCAAGCAGCTGTATTGAACTTCACAATTAGGAGAGTGCTCTGTATATTTGGATTGCCTTTTCATACCTGAGTTTCTCTTGAATCCATTGAGACAATTCAAAGCTTGATTTCTTTCCTTTTCTTTATCTCTTACTAGCTAATTTTAAGTTAGGTTCAATTGTCAGGCTCCAATTAAGTAATACTCTAAAAGGCGTGGGAAAGCACTGTAGCTTTCCCACGCCTTTTATTTTCATTCACTTATATATAATAATAACAACAATAATAATAATTATTATTATTATATGTTTTTTTTTGTTTTTATTTTTTTTCGTTCTTTTTCCTTTTTTTTATGCTTTT
>Ga0307515_10003481_pt1 | contig 33095 bp, 48 predicted proteins | sample 17_EM_MG_FD_194513 | JGI IMG/M metagenome (GOLD analysis project Ga0307515, IMG submission 194513) | Populus trichocarpa ectomycorrhiza microbial communities from riparian zone in the Pacific Northwest, United States - 17_EM | ecosystem: Host-associated > Plants > Roots > Unclassified | place... | reverse complement strand
GAACCCCGTCGCTGCAGGACACTATTAACGCTCACGAAGCTCAAAGAAGAAATATATGATCTCACCATTTGAGCCAAAAATCCCTCACTCAAATCGTCTGGGGTAGCTTTGATAAATCCTCCAAGATCGAAGAGAACCAGGCATGTATGAGTTGCGGCAAGCGTTACCACATATACTGCTCGTGCTTCTAGCAGCCTCCTCGTACAGCTCTTCAGCGGTGAGCCATGGCCGCGTGGACACACGCTGGCCCAGGGCGTAATTCAAGCCATGGAAATTAATCGGGGGGCAAGAACAATCCCGCGGGAACTGATAAGAACGATGGATGACCAAGGTCCGGGCCCTGTCCCTGCGTCCGAGATGAAGGCGGTAAAGCTTCTGACAGGCCACACTCCCCATCAACTTTGCGTCTTCTTCAGGGAACCCTCCATACAAATTCATCTTCAAAGTCTCCCTGGATGCGATCTTCGCTTCTTCCTCGAAACCCAAGTGGGATGCCAAGGCATAGACACGCACGGGGGATGTCTCGAGGAAGCGGGAGATCAACATATCCCTAAGCGTCTCCATGACTACCTCGGTGTTATACTTGTCAGCGACTGTGTATAAAGCCTCCCACATCGCTAAGTCGGATAACTTGGGCGGAGAGCGAGGATAGAGGTACTGGATGAATGGTTCAAGGATGTCGGAGGACTCGGGGACGTCGATAGTGGGGATCTGAGAAGGAGAAGATTCGGTGGGCTGAGGCAAGCTGAACATCCCTTGGAAGATTGAGGAAGCGAGGCTGAGGATGACACTATGGACACGCAATTCTTTCCCATCTGAGCAGCGCAAGATAGCATCCGCATCAGGGGCCTCGAAATCGTATGGAGCCATGGGTCAAGCTTAGGACGCAGTCTCGTAGAAAGTGTGGCTGATGGCGAACGATAGAGACAGGAATCACATGCCCACAACGGACCACCGATACCGCATGAGGTTCTTCCCACGATTGCAACGTCTCTCGTTTATAAGAACATAAAACCGAAGTTTTCCCCTGCCCCACGGGGCCCCTTCAGTAGGATACACCGAGTGAATACCTGAGAGCTGCAAGCGATAAAACAGTCATGAATGATATCTCCCACAGTTGGTTCCAGAACAATAGACGACTTCAGAAGAACTCACCATATCATCACGTGTAATACCGGAAGTATTCAGCGATGTCACTTGGGGCAGATAAATGGTGCCGGTGAGCACAGGTGCCTGGGGCTGGTGGCAATCGCCGATACTTAGCCGCGGGTAGGGTGGTTTAAATGACGGGATGGCAAGTTCCTTTTTGCGAACGAACCGGCCCAGGCCTGAGTAAGACTGACCTGGTGTAAGTCGGTTCGTCGCGGGACTATCTCGAGAAGAATAGAGCCAACAGACTGTCAAGATCTGGTACCCATCCCGTTACACACAAAAGCCTCGGAACCGGCCTTTGCAGTGGCATGCCGTTTTCCAGGTAGCTTGGAAGGAGAACACGCTCGACCTGAAACCGGCACCTTTTAGAATGACCCTGGATGATGTGGAGCGGCAACCAAAAATGAGTCGGTCGAGTCGAGGCAACGGCAAGCAGGGCCAGTCGAGGAGAATTGTTGTCAGCCGTGAGAAAGGGGTGCTCTTCGAGTGGGTTTGCTCATACGTACAGTTGCGCGTAGATCCGGACGGGGACGGACACGTACTTATTGCCCGGTGGCTCGCTCAGCCCCGTAAACTCGCCCCTGGGCGTTCCCAACAGAAGATCCGCAGCGGCTGGAACCAACGTAACTTCATCTTGCGGCGGACCTACCGAAAGCTTCCGTCTGCTCCTGCAGCCCACTGGAAGGAAGGAAGGAGTTGGGCGTGAATGAATAGGTAGGTTCTCGGCGGTTCATCGTGGTTTGAAGAAACCAAGACTGACGCAAATCTAGGGAGGGGATGCCGTTGGCGGTAGAATTACGTCACGACTGGCACCGAATGTCACATAATGATAATAGGCGAGGGCGGACCGGGTCGCGGGTGAGGAAAACTACGGATCTGGAGGTCCGACCGAACTTTCACCAGGACAAACGATCGCCACTCGGCTATGTATACTGGCGGAGGAATCTCTCACCAGGGTGGCGTCGGGTGATCGCCTGGACTGAATTGAATTGAAATGAAGCAGCGGGTGCGGCATTCTCAACCAGTGGGTCACAGCCGCTGAGGGTGGAGTGTTGAGTGTAGAAAGAAGGAGTTGAACGGGGTTGAATGGTAACCCAAGCCCCCGCGACAGATGGCAGGCGTTGAGCACTGAGGAACGATCACCGAGTACTGATCTCGTGGCAAAGGTCCGAGAACGAGCGGCTAGAAGATCACGTTACACGCGTGGGCCAAGAGTCTGTAACTTATAAGTATAAATCAAGGATTGCGGGGCCGTCGGCCGATCAAGTGTACCCTGAGTCGAGTTGAGAATGCGGTGTTCTGCAGTGCTCAGGGTTCACACTAGGAAGAGCCCTGCCCGCTGCCGTGCGGGACGAATGGAGGACGGTATAGCGTGTTCGACTGTGCGACCGGGAGCGCAACCGACGGACACCTAATCAGTGTGCTAGCCGCGTCCTAGAAAGAAGCGCGGATAGAAGTCAGATCGGCCATACTCCATAAGGGGGCCTCTCACTGACGGGACCGACAGATTCGAAATACCCGGTTGGGACTTTTAGGGTGCGTTTCGGCTTGGACACTCGAGCGTTGCGCGGATTAGGCGGAACGAGGAAGCTCGGCCGAACACACAGGCGCGAGGAAAAGTGGCCGACTGATACAAGTGAGAAAGTAGCCGAGGTTGAATGTCTCGGGCCACGATGGTCGCAATATTGAAACGACCTCGCTTCCGATACGTAAAGAAAGAATCGGGGGACACGCTGGGGCACGACGAGCGTAGGGCGTGCCTCTACCTGGCAAGCGGACATTTCTACGCGGAACACGGCTACGGCCACCGCGCTGGCCAGGCTGAGGAGGGCCAGACGCGGGGAGCCACGTGCCGCCGTTGGAATATTATTTGTCGGGCGCTTGTAGAAATGGGGTGCTTGCTTTTCAAAGAGATGCATCAGTCCGAGAAAGTATTTATCCTCCCGACCATCCACCTCCCCGTCCTCTTTCCCTTTCCGTGACATCCACATCCACGCCCATCCCTCGCCCTCTCCCAGACTACCGTACGCGATCCCAACCCCACGATACATGCACACTTGACCAACCCACCTACCCACAGAAACGATGGTCTCCTACAAATCCGTCTTCAGGGCCATTTTCCGCACGGAGCATGCAGACAACACCGCCGTTATCCCATCCTCGTCCAAATCCCGCCCGAAACCATCCAGAGCTTTCACCGTTCCTGCATCTCCAGCACGTCCCAAGACCCTGATCGAGCAACCCGTGGCTGGCCCTAGCAGGCGGAAGCAGCTCTGTCCATACCCCGACAATGCTAACCGTCACTCAGCTGTCGCCCTTCGAGACATCATCTCACCCAGGCCTCGCCTGCGCAAGAACTCACTTCCCTCCCAATTCCCAGAGGAGCATTCCGCTCTCCCTCCTCAACGAGTACCCGCTTCCCCTATACCCATCGCAGAGGGCGCCCATTCACAGGAACGGCGGCAGCCGTCTGTTTCCCCTGTGCTAGTGCCTCGTCAATCTGACGACGACTATTTCCATAAACCCCATTCGTCATTCGAGATCGGTCGCTCGGACCCACTCAATGGGGATTCAAAACTAGTTGATCCCCTTCACACCTCTATTCCCAGTTCTGGTGTCCGAGAATCCTCTGACATCAACCTCCTCCTATCACCCGAACCCGAAGATGCCCGTAAAGCGATAAGTAAGCGTCTCGAAGGTCTCGCCATGGCCCTCGACATGTTTCAACCGATACAGACCGCACCACTTCCCACACCTCTGAGCCATCCAGGTTTTACCTCAAGGGGATTGACTAGGATTGATACTTCTTTGAACGTCACACACCCCTTGATCACTTTCCCGCTTCCACCCAACTCAGCAGTCCGCCTCGGATCTACGTCGCTATCCCCGATCGAGAACTGGCGGGATGAAGAGGGTGAGGAACAATTTTCAGCCGACGATGATTCTCAGGGTGATGAGGACGAGGAGGTATCCTACTTCCACATTCCGGGTTCAAAATTCTCCCAGTCGTCATCACACTCATCTTCCTCCGTCTCTTCCTCGGGCTCGGACCTTCCTCCAACGCCCATCGACATCTCGACCGTCTCGGTGGATGCTGTTCAACTGCTCACGCCATTCCTGTCGAGATCTCCTGTTGCATTCAATTTGGGTCCTGTCGTTCAGTCGAGACTGGATAATTGCAAAGCAACGCCGACCCCGGTGGTCAGCGTCGATACTTGCGACGCCCAGTCTGGCATCGTTCGGGTGTGACCCGAATCCTTTGTCCAACCCCCACCTCATTGTTGCTCCTTGTCAACTTCCTTGATGGGTTCTCTGCTCTCTACCTATTCATTAATATTATATGCCTAGCCCCTCGAGGCTCCGGACGCTGTAGTCGCTCTTCAACGCTCATTCCTTTTTCCCCGTTCTTTCACCGTCGTTATGCTTCTCTCCCCCGGTTTCAAACTGTGTTGTCTTATTGATGTTCCCCCTGCCCCTATCACTTTCTTCTCGCCTTTCCTATAGTCTGGTGTTCGGGATTGATTCGGGTGCCTCATGTATATACATACGACTCTTAGGATCCTCGCCGTCTATTGGTTCGGTTGTAATTCTTTCCTCTCTGTGTGTGCGTCTGCGCATGACCAATGTGGAACCATCGGCACCTTTCGAGGTCGCCCCATGCTCGATTTGTGGGACCTGGGCGATCAGGTAGGGGAGACGATGAGGGGTCCCCCCATTGACCATCCCTGAGCGGGCCAGTTCAGAACTTCCGCCCATTTGTCTTGAATCGGGAAACCATCACCATCACGGTCTGACGGAAGCTTTTGCTTTCCTCAACTTATTCGGCGTCCTCGGTGCCCACACTCAAAGGTTCTAGACCTCGAGTCTATTATGTATATTCGCCTCGTGAAATTCGCTTCGCCAACTGACGACCATCCGTACATACTTACAACGTGTTAAGGGATATGTACAGTCCGATGCCGCCTCGGAAACCACACGTGTAGAAGCTTGGTTCTCTTCCCCCACGCACCCGCAGCATACATCACGAATCATCGCTCGTGCCCTTCCTCCTCCCACACCACCCACCACCATTCATTCAGCACTCACAATGCAGCGCATGCCGAAACCTGTGAAAAAAATAATAGGTGTTATTGTGACCTGAAACTCTTGACGACCGGAAACACTTCTTTTTGTTCGGAGTTCGAGGGAGAGAAGGGGGAGGAGATGATCTGGCGAGTTACCGCGTGGGTATTGAACGTTACTCGGTTGGAACGGGATCTGCGCGCGCAAGCATGCGGTGTACTGAGTGTGCTGCGTTCGACGTGTGACATATAACACCGCCCAGTGCTCCACGCTGGTGGGTAAGCTTGTGCGTGCGGTGTATAGAGTTGGGTTCAGTTGGAAATGGTGGGACATCTAAAAAGTCCGTGGTGCGAAATGAAATGAAAAACCAGAGATCTGCTCTCAGAAGGCACGCGGAACCTATTTCCGGTTGCCCGTTCATTTCATACTCTTACCATGTATCTCGTGTTTCGGGTTGAAGCGTGTTCCAGAGGTGACCGGTGGTCGATGACCATGCCCATCGTGGTTTCATTCGTGTAACACGCGCAGCAGCAGCTGCATGACTGGAAAGATAACGTTACATCGTTTTCGAATCTTGAACTATTCCTCGGCTTGTTCTAAGAAAACCCTCTCCACGTTATGCGAGAGGTTTCGTCTTGTACAATAAAACATAAGCCGATGCATCCTCGCCTAGAGGTCAAACCCGTCAGTGAAACAGTTCCCAAAGATCCAGGGATAGGAAGACCGCCGATCACGATCAAAGGCGAATACGAACCTCCTCCATCCAGTGTAGCCAACTTTTCCACCGGGAAAATAGAAACCTTCTCATCGTCAAATTTGTACCAATCGTCATCGTCGTCATCGATCGTCTTCTGGTCCGATCCAGTAGCTTGACTAGCCTTTGGATGAAACGCGCTTTTTTTGACGAATCCAATGTAGTGACCGGCATCCGCCGCGGGTCCTTTATGCGTGACGATCCCTGTCCGTTCATCGTTAGGGCCAGAGATAATAGAACAGAGGGTGGCAAAGCCGCAGGATGATTCACGCGTACCGATCAACTCGTACAGCCCAGTTGGGCTTGCCCCTGTATCGGCCTTGACGTCAGGACTGATCAGCCCTTCGAGCTCCTCTAATTCTTTCTTCCTGTAAACAGACTCGTCTTCGAGATCGCCGCCTTCCTCAGGCTTCTTGTCAATATCCATCACTCCACCCTCAGTGATGGGGCTGGAGTCTGGTGGAGCAGCTGTCTGACTCGTCGAAGCCTTGCTCTTCATCCGTTTCCGAACCTTGCGCCTTTCCATCCTGTCCTTCTCGATTTCCATCAACCTCCGAGATGCTGGCTGCAACTTGGTTTTCAACTCGTCCGTTGCGATGTCCAAAGCGTCATATTCTGTCGGGAATTTTACTTTCCGCTAGGAAAAGGCGAAACATCAACATTGTATGCGCATCCTGACTGGAGCTTTCTCACCATGATCTTAGCCTTCTTGCTAGTGTCCGTTCTCCACGCGAAACGGACCATATGGATCGTCAGGTACGTAGGGAGTCGTTCCAGGCGGGAGTGGTGGGAATAAACTGCATCTCGGTCTAGAGTCGGCGACCGTTTCGTGACTTTCTGGTCCAAAGCCTACAGATCACGATCAGGAAATGAAATTAGAGCGAGCCTGGACGTTCCACCAACCTCCTTGATCCCCGAATGCATGAAATTAGTTTGCATTGAAATGTGACATCCGACCTTGAGCACGTTCTCCGTGGATACCGTGCCGGGCTCTTCCGGTGCCTCGTCGCATTTCAACCTGAGTAGATCGATTTAGAACTGCAGCGATCTCCCGCAAACGGAGAAAACCCGTAAGCACTCACTCGTTCCGTACCCGGGACATCATGTAAGCCTCGATGAATTTCTTTCCGGATGGCCCCGGAACGTCTCGCAGAGCATTCCCGACTATCTGAGAGTAACATTCCTCTGCGTCTATAAAACGTCGGTCTCAGGGTCCGAGCGCTTAGTAAGGGACATAGCTACAAATCACCTTGTTGAGCGTACGCGGCCAGGATCTTGTTCGGCCCTCCGCTTCTGCTGACCTCAGCGAATTGCGGGAAGTTCTGCCTCAACGATGTGAGGAATTGCATAGGGGTGAACGAGTCTACCGTCCGAGACATCGAGGTATACAGTTGTCCGAGATGTGCGGGGAGACCAGAAGTAGAACTACTGTAGACGACGTTGATCAACTAGTTTTTCGGCTCGAAGATATGCAGCGTACCTAGTCAGAGAAGTTTGGAGCTCTGGAATCGCCCGTAACACTTGTAGGGTAGCGTTCATGTAGCAAGTGTTCCCAAGGTTCTTCAACCCGACAGGCAACGCAAGCTAAAGAGATCAAAAGTCAGTACGCCCCTACAACAAACGTCAAAGGGGCCCAGACTAACCGCTTCAGCCAATTCCTCGTCGTCCATATCTACAACGCAGACACACGACGCGATTTAGCTCGACCAAACCTTGGGGACATAGACAGTGATCGACGACGAAACCTTCTAAGAACACGATCTTCTTTTCCGGAGGCTTCGGGAGCTCTCCAGCCGTACCCAGAACCATGAAGCTCATGCCCTCCCTCAACGCAAGCTTACCCCAATCGTCGTCCTTGAGCGTGCCACCCTTGATCATGACCTTCATCCGATCGACCGGCACCCCGGTCGACTGGTAGATAGTCTCTTTGAAGATTCGAGGCGGCTGAGAGCCGTCGAGGGCGAGAGAGTAGGTCTTCCCAGAGTGTTTAATCGTAACGGGGATTGAAGCCATCGGTCGGGGAACGCGTAATCGGAGGGATGATGGGTGAATTTTACAAGACGCGGTTTCGTCAAACCACGTGGACGAGAAAGGGATATGTAATTGTAACCCGACTTTACTAGTATTTCATTATTTCTCCGGTGAAGCAGCGTGTGCGGCAAGCATGTGTGTATGTACGTATGGGTTCCTATGATAACTTGTAACGGGCAAAAGCTAGACAACCCTACTGAGCAGGGTGAAAATCCCAGCGCCACAAGTGCGTGTCACTACACCAAAAAAAAGCTCTAAACAACCCTTTGTGGACGGATGGTTTGTTCCCAGTCAGAAGAGGTGGGTGACCCTATCCCGCACGTGAGGGGGCATCCGCGTTCCTTTCGCCGGTTCGAGAGAACTAAAAGACTATTCTGGAGGTCCAATTTGCGATTTGCCCTCGGAATAAGGGTGAAGTGTCGAAGCTTAGGGCACAGAAGGTCCCCATCAACAGGTTCTAGAGCATGAATGAAGGACGGTGCGACAGTGATGTCTAAGGTGAGACGCTCTAATGCCGGCATTTGTGTTAATAGCCGAGCACAAGATTGTGGTCGGAGGGTTTCGGTGAATTCGTATGGCGGCAGCTGTGCGAAGGCGAAAAATTCTGTGGTTTTGATTGGGAAGGATTGAAAGGCGTCCAAGAAAGTCGAATGGAAGGAGCTGGTACGGGGGAGGTGGGAGTGGGCTAGCACCGTGAGAGCCAGATGGGACCCCGATAACCCGAATATGCAGTTGTGTCCGATAACCGTCATCCTAGCACTCTTGATGGTGCGCGACTCGAATATGTGGGAAAGTAGTTCGTTTTTCGTCCATACGTCCACAAGCGGGTATCCTTCGGCATAGCTCCCGGCGAGCGACTTGATGGTGAGGTCTGTAGAAGGTGGGAAAGAAAGATGGTGGAGGGTAGTGGGTGGCGAACTAACTAACTCCAACTCTCTTAATTTCGGGAGAGAGACGGTGTGCGACGCGAGGGCGGTTCCTTGGAGGCCGGGAAGATCGACCTTCAGGTGTTCCAAATTTTTGCAATGTTCCAAGTACTCCAGGAAGTCTCGAAGGTGGTGTGTCTGTTGATTGTCAAGGACGAGCGTTGTCAGACCGTTTGTCATCACCGGTGCGGATTGGGCAAGATCGAAAGGATAACTCTTAAAGTATAACGTCCTGAGGGCGGGGAATTGGCCCTGGAAGAACGAACTGTAAGGGGGGTACCAGAATCTGGGGTAGATCAAGGAACTCGATGCTTGCATCCGCACTGTTCTGAGTATGGGAGCAAATCCATAAAGGAGAGGGTGAAAGGCTTCGAGCGCACGAGGGGACAAGGTGACATCAATCGACCTCATTCTATGGGTGTGGTTGGCAACGAGGGAAACCGCCTCTGGCGCGTAGCGAGTGCAGTCGACGGTAACACCAATGGGAATGGACCTCGATCTCTGCAGTAGAATCGAGGTACGAGATTCGCTTCGGCAATCGATGGAGGTCCAAAGGGTGGCAGCCTCAGTGAGGGCGTCGTGCCAGTGCCTACAGACCGTGGCGAGTCTGAAAATCGTGCTCTGATCGGTGATGAAGGTCGTGATTGCGACCAGCAGTTCGGGAGGGAGACGATTGATAGATGGAACATCCATCGATGGTGTCCTTGAGCAACGGAATGTCAGGATAAGCGAGGAAATACGAGGGCCGATTGCTACAACCTACCTAGGTGTGTCGTGGATGTTTGCCGCCTCGAAGGGTCAGGGTAACATTCTCACGATGGCTCATCATACTAGTAGTATTATAGATCCGTATAAATCTCTGACAACAAAGGAGTAGGAGCCCAGATAACAAAAAACTACCACTTCGAAAACACGGAGGACAAGAAAACAAGTGACAAAACATAAAGGTATATCTTCCAAGAATCTCCCGCTACCTGACCCGCCGGGGGCGAGGGCGGGTATCAACAACTCTACCTCCTTCCACGCCCTCTCCCCCGCAATCCAGCGGCAGGAATCGCGACAGGAAGCCAAGACCTCTTCGCGATTTGCCCCTTCCGCACAGGAATAGCCGAAGGCGGCCTCGCCAACAGTCGCTCGTCTTCGTCATCTGTGCCGTCTTCAACCCGAACCGGGACATCCCTGTTGTGCCCCGCGAGACCAAGGCTATCACTCCCAACTGTTTGGTGGTCGGGAGATTCCTCGTCCTCACTTTCTTCTGCGTTAATCACGTAACCCACGCCCATGTGCACTGGTGTCCCAGCTGCCCCGCCACCTTTCAAGAACCCCCGCTTCTTGCTCCTCGTTCCAACCCCGACAAGGACGCCGCTATCGAATGATCCATCATCCTCAGCAATCCGTATCTCCTCATCTAGGGTCTTTCGCCCGGTGTGCTCATTGGGGTGGGCGCCTGTCGCGATGGTCTTCGGGTAGGGAGTGACCCCAGCGAAGCTCTTCTCGTTCAAGAAAGTTGACCTGTAGCCACCACCCTCTGAGGCGTATTCCAACTCATCATCGGATGAATGGGTGATCGGTCTTGCAGGTTCGACAGGTGTAACATGCGATTTCGCAGGCCTACGCGGCCGCTTCGGGGTTCGCATCCGGGGCATGGGTGATGAAGGAATCCGCTTAGGGAAAATGAGTTTCGGGGTGGGGGGCCTTACAGGAGGCGGCGAGGATCTCGCTACTAGTAGTGGAGGCAGAGGAGGAGGCATCTCGGAAATGTCTGTTGAATGCTGCCGCTGCGCGGCACGGATGTTTGCAAATCTGGTCAACGCGGGAGGGCTTTCATCAATCACGGTCGTATCCTTGGGAGGTTGTCGATTCGAGTCCTGCGGTCCCTTAAACTTTGGTCGATGAGCGTGGGGTGGGGTGATGGGTAGGCGGTCCTCAGCGGAGTTCCCCTGGCTGGGTTCATGGTCTGAACACAGAGAAGGCGTGTCGTCTGTGGAGCCTGGGCCACGAGTTAATGGATTAGGTTTCACAGCCGGATGTATAGTAGTAGATGGAAGGAGGATATGGGAAGCGGCGATGTGAGTAGGGGCCGGGGGCTGTATTTCGGGGGGAGGCCCGGCCCGGATGGGTGGTGGTGGACCTTCGCGCGAAATCGATGAAAAGTCGAAGGAAGTGTTGGAAGTTGTCAGCCGCCGTTTCAGCTTGGAAGCAACTAAATAAACCAAGTCAGTGAAAGCATGGGCCACATGCTCAACGAACATACGAGAGGGTCCCGAGCTATCATCTGTCCTCTGCCGTTTATTCCCAGTTTCGACGCCACCAACACTAAGCCTACGCTTGAGTGCGGCGGTATTTATCCTCTGTTCTTGGGGGTTCACCTCTGCTCCTGTGCTGTGGATCGATGCAAGGCTGCCGGTCCTCCGCAACTTTACAGATTTCATCTCACTGAGGAAAGCGGCCATTTTGTCACCACCTAGGTTAACGGTAGGTTGTCCGGTGCGCTTGGTCCTAGAGGGGGCATATAAGGAATTAATGGGTGCCTCGACTGGAAGGGTAGTATGTTTCAGAGCGGCTCTCGCGGAAGAAAGAAACTTTTCAGTGGATTTGGCACTTGACCCAGGTAACCGAACGGCAGGAATATTCGAATTCGATCCCGAAGGGAGAGGAGGCGGCGGCGGGGGTGGGGGCGGTGGTGGCATCGTTGTGTGCCCTGGTTGCACGCCAGGTCGACGGTAAGAGTCAGATGACTTGCGTCGCTCCAGCTGGATGGTGTCAGTAATTACCCTACACCATTGTGTAGACGCGTACCTCTCTCCTCAACTGGGCAACTTCTTGTTCCAGAATACGGATCCGTTCCTTGTCCCGATCCCGTTCGAGTTCGATTATTTCTCGATCCCCAGCTATGGTACCATCCTCGAGTCGCTTCTCGGCGGTTTTGTGCGACTCCAGGACGTTTACAAGCTCCCATTCCTTCCCGCGAACCTCATACTCTGTCGTGGTCTCGCCGGGATTGCGATCGAATGGTGGTTCTACAGCCTTCAGTTTTCCCTTCGCCTTGGCGGAGAGCCTGGTCGGAGACGGAACGTCCTCTGCGAGCAAGGGTAAAAAAAATTGTGCGTATCTGGATCGCTGAGACAACGCACCTGAGCTGATGTCAGCTTCGGCATAAGGATCCTCCAACGTTGGGTGAACTTCGACTCCAATGGTATTGGGTCGTTCGGGGGTGGGCGGTGATGGTGCGTTGTTAGAGATACGTTGAATGCGCGGAGTCTGGAGTGCAGGGGCAAAATCTGGAAATATGGACGGTGAACGCGGGAAGAGTGAACCTGGCATGGTGGCGGGACGTGGCTTGAGGGACGTCTTTTCACGGGAAACTGGTGAAGGCGGTTTGAGAAATACTGCATAAAAGGGCATATAGATTAGGTATACGGTCGGGAAGTATGATGAGTACGACTCACCAGGCTCTTTCTGTGTACGGGGGGCATTAGACTCGTCGGAGCGGCGTGATCGCTCGTTTGTAGTGAGTCTTCTCCCTCGTTCATCCTTGCCGGGACCCTTGCCGCGCTTTGGATCTGGGGGGCTGGAACGCGCCCCGTCATTGACACGCCTTGATTTCTTTTTGACGCGTTTGGACTTGTGCGATGAGCCGGAAGGGCCGGGTTCAGGCGATTGCTACGAGACGTGGATTAATGTTCTGTGTTGAACCTATTCATGATCGCGTTCTGCATGACTTGCCTGAGTAGAGCCCCCTGTTGCATTGACTACGAACGATTCGACCTCCCGCGAGAAAAAACCAAAAACATTGGATAGCAGTCCAGAGCTTGATGCCCCAGATTTGCTTGAGTTGGCTGAGGGTCCCATGCGGGAATGAAACAACGGGGGTAAGAGTGCGACTGTGACGTGACACACCTGTGACAACGATCGAAGTGCCGACCCACACGCTTTGGACGAACTTCACGAAACTGCCACTGCACGCGTACCGTTACAGCTCGAAGGAGTTTCCGTAATCTCGAGCCCCGGTTTCACTCGGGTGTACGCGAGAATGAAGAATTCAATATTCAACGACGCTCCCCGTTACCGCCTCGGCCTTCAAACTTCAAGTTTCACGAGTCCTCCTGTAGATTTGACTAGTATCCACTCTCGGGACCGGAGGTTGGACATGCTGGGTCTGTTTGTGGACAAACGTTCCAATTTTTGTACTTCCAAGGGTCATACTTGGCAAAGGGTAAGAATTTGTTCAGACACGACCGGTCTAGCTGACATTTTTATGGGTACTTGTGGGACACCTTATTTCTACAGAAGAACAGCTCATTCAAGCCTCCCTGAGTTGTGCGAACCGGTGTGTTGTTTGCGAGTTGCAAATATAGTTCTCAAATATAGTTTCCTGCAGATGGAGCTTGAGATGCCACTTCAAGTACAATCGCTGGTCACGGTATGATCAACGATCCCCCCCTTACCTGTGCGCTGTCATGTGGAATGACCTAGGCTGTATATCTCTGAGAAGCGCGGTTGATTGGTCGACACCAAACGACCATCCTCGAAGGAGTGTGCAGCCAGCCAGAGCCGTGCCCCACTTCAGCGGCGCGTCGTGTACGCGCTTGCCCATGGGGGTGGGCCATGGTACCTCAGTCTACGTTCACGAACGCGGGGTCCACCATGATGCATGATGACTGGCATCGATAATGGGCACAAAAAGCAGGCGAACACACGAGGTGCTGAACCAAGAAGTATTCCCCATCCCTATTGTACCTATTAGTTCCGTAAAATAAACTGTTCATTTTTCCTAACGTCTGGGCCCAATGTCGGGGGTTCGTGAGCAATGGCGTCGCAACTTGCGAAGGGAAGCAAGCGCGGGCGTTCAAGCATGCAGCTTGAAGTTGGGTTCTCATGGTGGAAATTGCCGTACGACCTCTCTGAACGCGCCGACGGAGGCGCGCTTGTCGCGGTCGTGTACTTCCACCTTTCACCCTACCCAAAACGTGCATTGAGAGTCTGCCAAATTCTTCCCCAACCGTGGTACGGCTCCCGCAATCTGATGGAATTAGCAGGCCGCGCCCTCGCTCATCGTCTAGTGTAAGACGAAGACGACCACTCCAGGCGGACCCTCGCATAGGGTTATCTTGCAGGACACTTCTTTCCTGCCCGCCATAACGTTGGGCCTTCCAAGCTACAAACCCTTCGTTATTCCCATCCGGGCTGCCCTTCCCGTACGATACTGGCTGCGACAACGATCGAAGGATGCTCCACCACCTCCGCCTGGGCCCAAAGGATATCAGCTCGCTGGGAATCTCTTGGTATTTCCAACTGGGGTCCCTCTCTGGGATGGATTAACAAGAGTGGCCAAGCAATGCGGTGAGGTGTCACTGTTTATCGAAATTTCAGGTCGCACCCTTGACGCGTTTCAATCTCAGGCACCGGTATTCTCTGCTTCAATGACCCGGGATGGATATAGCAGTTCCAGGCATTTCGGGAGTGATTTCTGAGCATCTAGACCAGTGGCCGGTCGTGTTCATCTGGAAGGACCAGAGTCAACCTTCATGCGCTCAAAACTGCACGGGGCATGTGACCGTCCCTCTGGAAGCCCTCCAAAGTGCTTCCCTAATTGATAACAGAGGCAGGATGAGGCAGGCTGTTACAAGGTACCTTTTTCTTACGTCTTGTGTAGTTAGCATTGACCGCAACATGCAAGTCTTGCATTACGGCCTCCGGAGCGCCGGCAGTGCAGGAGACAAAACTTCAGGGAAGCACGCAGAGAGCACTCCATGAAAAGTGTCTGTAGAATCTCTTTGAAGCATATGGAGGCATTCGGGGTGTGTGCCGGTGGTGGTTCCACTGGGTATGCCGATTGTGCACAATTGCATGAAATCCGGAGAAGACCCTCCTGCCAACTCCCCGAGGGACATATACGATTGAATCACTGGACAAAACAAGAGCTGATGTTATTTTTACAGTACAAGATGACAATCGAGAAGTACAGGATGATTGGTATCAAACCCAATACATCAACGGATTCCTGGGCTGCTTAAGCCCCCTTTCCCACGCGGCTTCATTGAATTGGATGGTACCAGAGGATGAGATATTGCTGTCCCCATAGTCAACCGAGGGGTCGAAGTAATATTTCCGACTCATGTCACAAATCTTCTGCTCTCGGGTATTTGTTAGCAAAATTCTGATGACCGGCACAACCACATACATCAGCATCTGGGAAAGTAGAAAACTTGATCAGTACATCCCTAGTATATCATACGCGAATTGACTCACAGTAGATGGGAGTAGGAATGGATACACTGCAGGAGGCTCCTTGATGGAGATAGCAAAGATAATAGGACAATTCCATTGTTTCTCTTTGTCCCATGAATGCAAAGTCATTACGCATTAGTACATAATGACTTGGACGACTCGCTGCACCAGATCAAGTTAAATACTAGGATAAGGGATATGAGGATCATCTTACTTCCAAGGAGGCCAGCATGTGATATCAACCAGAAATCTCCTTTGCAGAGGGGGCTTGCAACACTGTTGTTTGCCACCCAGCCAGCAGGTAAATTCTTTGTCCTTCCCCCAAAGTCCCTGGTGTTGGTGTTCAGTGCTAAGCTGGGATCCATATAATATCCACCCACATGTTGTCCACGGGGAAAAACCTGATGTGATGCCTGAAAACAGCCATGAGAATTAAAGGGTAGCCACCAGTATAATATTTCTTACCTTTTTGTAACATATAGGAACATACACTCAAATTTTTTAATATTAGCCCTTTCATATGCATCTGGGGGATTCTGAGTCTGGAGAATATAATATGGAACTCTAGGGAACAAACCTGCAATTGCTTTATACTCTTGCTGATACACAGTATCAAACTCAGAATCAGAGACACCATCCCTGTAGTAGAAGAGCTGGAGGGGAGGGGCTCCATGGTTCTTTGCTCGGAATTTATTTATTGCAGCCTATAATATAGGTCAAGATTTTGTTTTGAACAAAAAAGAAACAGGAAATACTCACTTCAACCATTGATCCAAGGTCTTTAATAACTGAGAGTCCAGATGGCTGAACCCTAGTCTGTGCCCAGTATATGACAAAGGTGGACTCAAGTGATGCTGTGATTCCAGCAATAGATGGTCGATTTTGTTCACCAGGTCTATGGAAATAATGTCAGTGGTCTGGTAAGTGAAATGACTACACAGAGCTACCCAGGGCTTGAGATGTCAGCACCTGGTGTCCAGGTTAGCTGAGGGGAACTGAGTTAGAAAAACTACTCACCAATGATCAAGGTGGGTTTTTGCAACAGTACCCTTTGCATCCAGTCATTGGGGATAAGGGTAGGTTTGCAATTTATGCCAACAAGCTTAGCATTGATCCTATGGGAAGAATATTAGCAATAAGAAAAGGTTGAGCTCCAATTCATACTTTAGGGCAACATTTGTGAGGTATTGAGAAGATGAATGGTTCTTGATGATCTTGTCTTGGTGCTGTGATTTTATATCAGAAGATATATAAAAAGGTGATTAGATTAGCATTGAATACTTACAACACACTGAACCCTAACACCCAACTCAATATCTGCAAGATACCTAACCTGGGTGCGAGCATCTGGTCCATTGGGCAACACTACAATGAGGATCTGTGGCGGGGCACCAGTCCTCTTCTTTGCAGCTTCACCAGCTTGATTGAAGGCCTAAACTGTGGTCTCAGATATGGGCTATATAGAACCAAGGAAATAAATACTGCAAGGATGTCCTGAGGGAAGCCGGTTCTGGTTTCAGGCTGTGTATCAACACCTAAGGAAAAACATTAATACATCAAAATACACTGGAACCATTGGCTCAATAACTAACTCATGCCTAATACCAGGATAATAAATAAATAATTGAGAATAAAGGAATATAGTGTGTAGATACTCACCAAGTTCAATGGATTTTCCAATAAGACCACGGACAAAACTCTGGAAGGTATTCTCCCTGAGTGATGCAAAATTGAAAAAACACCAGGATTGAATTCGGGCAGGTACATGGACTTTCAGTGGAGCAGCAGAGTGTTTTGCAAATTGTGAGTTCCAAGAGCCATTTTGAGGTTCCTAATCAAATCAATCAGTACACCTCCCTGTTGGTATATCTAAGCTGACATACCACATCAGTTCTTTCTCTAAATGTCATTTGCAGGGGGCGGAGGATAGTTCCATTGATCTTCAATGGTGAGGGGTCAATTGAGATACCAGCTTGGCTTAGGTAGCTGTTGCCCTCCTGGTAGTTAAGTACACCTGTAGACTTCAATGCCTCAGCAATGAAATGAATCCTCTCCCTGGGGTCCCTGGGGGTATTTTTGAGGATGGCTGTTGTCAAATCAGGATCCACACTTGGCTTCTTGAGTTGTTGACCAGGGAGGAGTTTACAGAACTCCATTGGGAACTTGAATTTGGCCTTTCCAGCTTGGACACAGAAGATAGTTGGAAATTGGAGATGTCGGCCAGTATGTCTAAAATGGTCCTGTAAACATCTGTCAGGATTATCATAAATCTGTCTGACATGGCTTTATCATACTGCAACAGTTATCTCTTCACCCTCCTGGTTTGTAAACCTTATCTCTGAAGCTGCAGGTGAAATATCAGTAATCTTGTAGACCTTCTCCCTACCACCCTTGAGAGGTTGGGTCATCTTGAAGGTCAAACCCTTGAGAAAACGCCTGAGAATGTCCCTTTTCTGTTGGCCCTGGAGCTCCCTGACATTGTTGATACCAAGGATTGCCATGGAGACATCAATAAGTGGACCACCTTTGAACATGACACCAGTTGTGACATCAACATTCATCATGAGCTGGCCAACGGTGGGTCGAACACTTTGGAAGAAGCCCCTGTGGAGCAAGAAGGGAGAGTTGTCGTTGATCGAGTAAGTGTGTTGGGGTAGGGTTGAGTAGACAACCTTAGAGGATAGAGGCCGGTTGAATTGACTATACAAGATCGCTTAACATGGAAAACGAATCCTCTCGAGGTGGGACTTACATATTTGAGTGCTGCGATATAACGACCTGGAGGATATTCGCCACGTTGATGGCTGCCTCTGAGGGGCTACCACCAATGAGCTTCTTAACAAACCTAGGGACAAGAACATAAGAAGTGGGCCCGAGTCATTTATTGGGAATAGATACTCGGACTCCACTTGTGCAACCAAGCGAATGGTTACGGTGTACTCTTTGATGGCACCCTCGGGTGTGCAGGTGAAAACCCCCTCACCACCAGGGATGAGTGGATTGAAGGAGAAGATGTTCTTCTTTCCATCAAACGCAGGCTTTAGAGTAAAGATTTGTGGATTGTTCAGTTGAATGGTGTTGATGATCTCGAAGATCCGGCGCTTTGCCAGGACCTCAGGGACTATATCTGAGAAGCAAAGTAATGAATGTTGAGGAAGATCAACGCGGATCGGGCCGCGCGTGGAGGTTCACTGACCCACTGGATTGCGATTAGAACTTGGGGTGAAAGGGGGAGGGCAGGGGGACTCACCGTCGTACTGATAAACCGTCTTACCCATACGATCCAACGAGATCTTGAACAGATTAACATAGGCGTTTGCTGTGCGGCCCTGGGCAGCATGGTGGCCACCCCGTGAATGGGCTCCGCCGCGGCCAGAAGAATGCAGATGTGCCATAGTGACGAGTCGGAAGATGCACCAGCTTGCGCTGATCGCGGCCGTACGATTTCAAGCACGATATGGCAGTCGACCGGAATAGGAAAAAAGAGTGTTGCGAACCTTGTCGTTAGGGTGAACTACTTAGAATAATATGTATGCAATGGTGAAATAATCCACAGAACGTCGAATAAGGTGTTAATACATTCACTACATGCGGGTAAGCGTGGGGCGTGAGGAAGGAATACGACGTGCAAGCTATTTTACACAGAATGTCGAAGGGGAACTGAGTTTAAACTGGCAATACTAGAAATGATAGCCCGTCAAACGCCACCGGATCCATTGGCACCTGCAGGTTGGTACATAAACTGGTGCTGAACTCCTCCCTTCGAATTCGTCGAAGGATAGGATGGACGACCCGCGCGGAAGTATGGGTTCGATCGCTGATCTGGTTGCGGAGGGGTCGGTGTCGACGTGGGCAGTGCCCATTGTATATGAGGTGTCTGGGTCTGGGGTGGTGGCTGCGAGTGTTGAGCATGAGTAGAAGGGGGGCGCTGAGCGACGTTCGGTGGAGGTAAGGTTGTTGGCGGTTTGATAGCAGCCATAGCCGGAGACGTGGCCACCGGTGGGGATGAGGTGTTACTCTGAGAGGGTGACTCTGAAGGGCCAGTGGTGAGATTTGCAACGGACATAGTATCAGCGGAACTCTTGATGCCGTTCGCGTCATCCGTCTCCCGCCGTCTCTTGTTTACACGGGTTGTACTCTCCTTGAGGCCCATGGAAGTGGCCTTCAACAAGATCTGATGTCTAAGAAAACGGCGTAAGCAGGTTCCACACTCCGACCAGAAATCTCGCTCACCTTGTACGTGTGTTCCCCCACACCTGGATAACGCGGTCCCAGTCGATCTCGCCCTTTTGGTCTCTACATTGTTCGGTCAACTGTTTAAGTCGTGCAACCTCATCTTCTGCCCATTGACCCTTCGGGTAGCGTAAGTAGAAGGGATGGGTACGCCATTGGGTTGTGTGCCTACCTGATTGTAACCTGTTGGCCAAGGGTTCGCAGGCGCCTGCGTTGGGGTCCCGGTGTTTGGGTTCGTTGGAATATTGGTGTTTGTCATTGTCGGCGTAGTCGTGGCCGTGTTCGTAGTCGTGGCCGCAGGAGGGGGATTTGCAGGGCCAGCGGGTGGGGTTGTCGTGGAAGTGTTCGCATTCGTGGGCGTGTTTGTGGGTTGCGAAGTGTTCTGTGTCGGCGTGGCAGCGTAGAAGCCTGGAGTAGAGGCAGGGTACTGGTAGTAGGGCGTTGCGGGGTAGCGCGGGGGATAGACGGTATATGTTGGGGGCGCTGCAATGGGGGGAGGACCAAGCGGCATTACAAAAGGTTGAGGCTGGTTGGGGAGAGTGGAGGTTGGGGTATTGTTCTCCTGTGAAGTGGAGGCGGTTGGCGGCGCATACGGGTTAGCAGCGAACGTGGTAGTAGAGAACGCTTGGCCAGGGATTTGCCCGGGGTAACCTGGGGCTCCGAACACCGGCTGGGCCCCAAACGAGGCGTATAAAGTGTGCGGGGGACTGTTTATGAGTTGTGTGGGGTTCGCGAGCTAGGGGGACGCGTCAGGTGAAGCCTTGGGTACATACAGAAAACATACCAGACTGTCGCAGATTCTCTTTGCTTCGGAAATCATGGTCAGGGGGTCGAACTTCGCACCCGGACCCATTTGATAGCATTGTGCAATCACGAGAGGCGCTGTCCCTTTCTATACAACGACCCAGATAAGTTTCTGAGGTAAAATGGTCTGATGAAGTCTTACAATGAGTTCTTCAGCCGCACTATAAAACTCGGCACACAAGTTGAGCGCTCGCCACTGGAACTGGAAGTAATCATGATGTTGTTGGTGTAAACCGGCCCCCTGAGGTATTGCTGGTGGAGGTGGGTACTGTGAAAAGTTGTGCATGCTCCCGGCGGCCTTAGAGTTGGGTTTCTTGGTGCTTCGGGAACCTTTTGGGCGACCAGGTCCTCGCTTAGATTTCACTTCGCTGTCGGGTTGTGTACCCTTAAGATCCGACGAGGCACCGTTCATGACGCTTTCAACGAGTCGGATTAAATTCACGCTTAGTATTTAAAAAGGGTATTTACACACCCTCCGGACTTGTTCTGGATAGGCGAACGCGGAGGATCATCGTCCGCCATGTCGTCCTCGTCATCCTCCTCTTCCTCCTGGCGCTGGTCGTTCAGCTGCTGGTGCGCGTGTTGGACAGGGGCGATCTGCTGGGACTGGTCATAAGGAGGGTAGACGGGCGGCGACTGAGCAAGGGGATGTTGGAGAGCATGGGAGAGTGGCTGATAATGTTGAGAGGCCATCGTCGAATTTTTTATTTCCGTGGCCGAGAAAAAAAAGCGGGCAGGGTAAAGCCGCGATCGGAGATTTAACCCCCGAATCAAAACCCAGAAAAACTCCGCAACCGGAATTTTAAATCTCCGCTCGGCTTTCTCCGGGTGACCCTCCCCGATTTGGAAATACCTGTGTGACATGTGACCGTTGACTCAAAGGTGTGCCACACCTCTGCAGACCGCAACACACTCAACCTCTAACCACCATCGTCTTCGGACCCGCAGTCGTCCATGGCCTCCACAACCAGCTCGGGCTCGCGGAATATTGTTGCTAATGCCCTGCGCGGCGCTGGCCTTATGGATCGTGACGAACGGATGCGCGACGTCCAGGACAAACCCGGTGGTCGCAAGGGATCGAACAAGATTCGCTCACACCGACAGCGCCCTGTCGATAGTTACAAGGACCAAGCAGCTGGCCCAAGTAGGGTATCGATGGTAAATATGTGACTTATTCTCTTGTTTTTCAGGGAGCTCTGCGCACCCACCGCTCGGGTCTCTTCTTACACTCCCTCTATTTGTCGAACACCCAACTTACCATGCAATTCACCCCGTGTTCCCCTCCCTCCTCCTCCCTGGTCAGCTCACTTCTAGAGCTTCCTCCTCCGAACCTCTCTCCATACGAGGGGCTTCTAGACCCACTGCGAGTGGTCGAATTCGACGGAACACGGTATCACTGAATACTTCGAGGATTCCCGTCCCCGGAATGCCAACCACTTCCACTGCCATTGTTGGTGTTAAGGCTATGGATCAATGGAGGGAGTTTGTTAGGTCACGATACAACCGTGAAACTCAGTTCCTCAATCTCGAGGTCAGTAGTTGTGGCGTCATGGAGTCCACTGTGACTGATCTCGCCTCTGTAGCGCATGCTCGACGACCCAATAGTTCAGAAGTACGATCTCCTTGTGCCCGGTGTTCCTGGGAGTAGTGGGAAGGAGACAGCAATCATGTTTAAACTGGCCGCCCAGCTGCGACCACCTGTGAGTTTCAGGCACTACTCATCGCTATTTCTCCTTTGTTCAATTTTTGCAGGTGCAAACACTATCTCTCGCAAGCAACCACATCCAGTCCGGCAAAGACATATCATCAATAGGAATGTTTTTGCCAAAACTCGTCAACCTCTCGCTCGCCAACAACAAGCTCAAGACCATGGACGATATTCGGTTGCTAACTCGCGAGAAGAACAAACTGGACTTTTTACGCGAGCTTGTTTTGACCGGCAACCCTATCAAGGGTAACGATCCCGCTAATTCAGAACAGTACCGACGGTTCGCCCCCCTCATCACGATTAACGAGTTTCATTCACCTCACCACGATGGCCGATAGGGATATCATTAAACGATTTCCTGCTCTGGAAATGCTCGATAACGAACCAATCGTGAAAGTCGGGTTTGACGCACCAACACCCCACACAAATTCTTCACATCGACTCACACCAATACCCACTACGAATTCCTTCGCTCGCCCCATGGCACCACCATTTGTAATGGGCGTTGACGGTGGTCTTGTTAGTGAATTCTTGACAAGGTAGGTCCAGTCGAGAATACGTGCATTTGTATTAAACGGGTTTATCATGCGTCCGTTGCGATTAGATTCTTCACCCTCTTCGACACACAACGGTCGGAACTTTTAGATGTGTACCATCCCGCTGCGACCTTCTCATTTTCCGCCAACACCTCGATCCCACCGCGAGCCCGAATTCAAGGACTCCATAGTACGCTCCCCAATCAAAAGAACCTCAAATGGGATGTTTGGTTAAGTGGAGGAAACGGTGGTTCGCGGAACTTGTCTCGTGTTGGGAACGTGGACAAAATGGCACAGTCCTTGCATCTCGGACGAGAGAACGTTGGACAGTCGATCCTCGGTCTTCCGAAAACCAAGCACGACATCACTGGCGCCCCATCGGCGTTTTGTTTGGACGGTTGGCTCACTGGATCGACACTATTTGTCACGGTGCACGGTCAGTTCACTGAAGGTAGGAACTTCTTTCCTTTGTTGACTCTTTGCCGCCCTCGAGGCCTCGGAACGCGTGGGGGCTTACAATCGGTTTACCCAACAGAACCCGTAAACGCGTTGCGTTCATTTGATCGTTCCTTTGTTCTTGCACCAGCTGCGGATGACTCGAGGTAAGCTAGAACCGTGAAGATATCAAGCAGCCAATTATTTACTGGTTTTATTAGGGCAAAGACAAAGGGCTGGGCAGTAGAAATTCTCTCTGACCAGTTGACGGTCCGTGCTTACTCAAGCAGCGATGCCTGGACGCCGGGGCCTATGATTGTGCAGCCAGTCGTGGCGTCAAAGGAGGTACAGCCACCAATCCTCCCGAACCTCGAGGCCGCGCTCAGTTCGATTGTGAGTCGCGACAGGACGGGTGTTGCTGACGTGAATTTCACACTTACGTTTTTTTTTCAACCCAGCCCGAGCCCCAACGAGCCCAAGTGGCGCGATTATGCCAGCAGACTGGCCTGAATGTCAAATTTGCGGTAGACTGTTTGCAACAGAACGGTTGGGATCATGAGAGAGCGGTGGCCAACTTTGAGCAGGTGAAGGTGAGGAACAATTGCTTCCGGGCCTTGGCGGAATGTACCCATTGCGGAAACTTCGGCATACTGCGGGGGCGCTCTACGCTGAATATGATGTTGACCGAACTGACGTAACGTTACAGAGCTCTCTCTCTCGGGACGCATTCCTGTGAAGGCCTGGGTGCTCTGGGAGGAGTTTCGGAGGGTTTGCGACGACGAGAGAGGGAAGTGGGAGTTGACGGACGCCACCATACATTGTCTAATTTCCACGTGGTGTTCTCTGGAGGGAAGAGAGAGTAATTTTACGGTAGTACAGCCAGTCTATTGCGCGCGGCGCAGTGTAACAGAGCCCATTGGTCCGCATTCTTCGGAGAAAAAAAAATCAAAAATCAAAAAAATAATGTAACGGACGGGCTCCGGTAGACGGTGATGATCTCTTGTTCAGTTGATCCGGGAGCAGATATTCGTAAAGCTGATGCCTCGTTTTTCCTCTCGCGTCCTTTCCGACTGCAGCGTGTTTTTGAATACTTAACTGTCACCTCCGTCGTCCTTCCGATGCCTCGTTCCTCTTCCCCCTCTTCCCCCTCTCTCCCCCTTCCGTTCCCTTCTCTTCCGACTACGTAATCCTTACATGGCCCCACGCCCACACGACCACACTGCACAAGACCCCCAGGACCAAAACCTACTCTCCGCTGCCTTGTCCGGCGACGATCTGGCCTTCACCAGGGCTCTCTCAGCCGGCGCTGATGTCAACATCGTCTGCGAGGACGGTCGGAACGTCGTGATCTCCGTGATGACCGGTCAGAAGTGAGTTCGGCACAGGGCACCACCATCCGTTCAGTTTGCTTATCGCCGGGGTTTAGTTGGGACCCGGTGGACGCGTCGAATGCGCCTGTCATGTCCATATCTCGCCTGAACATCCTTAATGCTATCATCACCCACCAAGACGTTTCTCTCTTCACCCTCAATGCGTCCAGCGCGATCGTCTGTGGGGTCAAGTCGATCAGTCCTCTTGGGGCCGCGGCCCTTCTTAACAAGCATACCGTTGTGCAAACGCTGCTGGAACTTTCTCCAGGACTTGTGTCCGTTGATCTCCCAGACAGTAAGGGTCGCACTCCACTGATGTGTACGTGATTCCGAATCTATTAAGAACGATTTGCTCATAACAGTGGACAGACGCCTGCCAGAATGGTGGTCTAGAGGTGGTGCAACACTTGTTGTCTCATGGGGCTCGGCCGGACTTCCGTGACGCCCAGTTTTGTACTGCTGTTCACTACGGGCTGCTTCACCCTCGGATCCTCTGGCACTGCGAGGACTTTCTTCGCCGTCACCGGTCAGAAGAAATTACTGTAAGTCGCTTTATCACCCCTCAACCAAAGGTTATTAATGAGCGCCCCAGCAACACGTCAACAAAAGGAGCATCTGTCAAGCAGCGCAAGCAAACGCATTGTATCATACCAAATTTCCAGTAATTCCACCAACCCATTTCTATCAAGACTCTCACTTTGTCCATGCACTCATCGAAACAATCTCATCCGGAAAAACCGACGCTGTACAATCCCTGCTGTTCCCCCCATCATCTTCCCAAAACCCCAACCCAACACCCCCCGACTATCTGATTAACGCTCAGGATGCTCGCGGATGGAGTCCAATCCACTACTGTGTGTCCTCTTCGTCTCCGACCAGGGAAGTTCTTGACGCCCTCTATCTTGCTGGCGCCGATATCAGTCTCCCCACGGCCATCGACTCGCACACTCCGCTCCACTGCCTTGCTCTCACTTCTTGTCGACCCATGGACGCCATCGACGCCGGCCTGTTGTATTCATTCGCTGTACATCTCGTTCGGGATCTCCGTGCGCCCCTCGGAGCCCAAGACCGAAACGGTGAAACTTGTATCCATATTGCTGCTGAGCGTGGCGCCAGCGTTGATGTATTATCTGCCTTGTTGGATTGCGACCCTAAATCTATCGTACGGAACATCCGGAACTCGCGAGGGTAAGCACGATTTGTTTTTTCTTTTCTTTTCATCTTTTGCCGCCCGGGGCGATCGGCGGTGATCCGCGCTCCTCTGCTTTCGCGCCCCTTTGCCCGAATCTCACATTCGGTTTCCGTTTTAGACTCACGGCCGCTGAGGTTGCAAAACGCGAATACCGATCCCTGTTCGGGCTGGAGACCGAACGTCCCGACTCCGCTGCTTCCATTCGAACTGTCATGCCGAAAAAGTCTGTCAAATCGCTCAAAAGTGTTCCGTCGCTTGCTTCAATTGCTTCCGTAATTCCTACCTACGATCACGTTCCCCCACTGCCTTTGGACCGCTTCATCCCTCCGTCGGCCAGCATCCTTCCTCTCCTCGACCAGCTCTTCGATGATCTCAGATCCATCTCCCGCGCCCTTCCAACTACGTACGACGAAGCAGATTTTGATGCCCTGGATGAATTGCTGGCTGACGTTGTTGGTATGGGCAACATGCTCATCACCCTCGCCCGTGATCCCGTCGAGACCGTTGCGGGAAGTCTACGCGAGGCGCAGTCTTCTGTTGGACGCGTCAGTGGCCTCCTAAACAGCGTGTCCAAGGAGATCGAGGACAAATTGGAAATCAGGACCGGCGCAATGATGCGTTGGGGCGAGAGCGCGATTCAAGCCCGGCGCCGCACCACGGACTCCGGTTCTTCTGGAACGACCGCTGTTTCACAAAGAAGCCGGACTATGTCTGGGAGCACGGCCCTTGGATCCAGCACGGATGTAAGCGAAGTGTGTGGCGAAGACCTCAAAGAGCGTTCCGTCGTGACCGGAGCTGAGAAGCTCAAGAAATGGCTCAAGAAGAAGCTGAACGCCTTCACCGCTCCTCCGTCCCCTACCATGGTCATTCAGAAAATTCCCCCTGTGCACGAAGAATGGGAGGGTACGAGGGGTCTTGCCCTCCGCTCCTCCGATCACGTTCTGGACGCTGCGAGCCGGGATTTGGTCAGCATTGAAGAGTGCATGAGTATGGTTAGTCTCCCTCTCCAATTTGCTCCCCTTGACCGTAATCACGACCCCACTACTCCCGTTGATCCTACCCTCGTTATTTGCCCCTGGAAATTGAATTGACGCTAACGTTATTTTCGCCTCTTTTTCTGCCGTATACTCAACCCCTTATCCATGGCATGTGATGGAACGTCTTTGACAGGCTGACCAGTACATTGCGACCGGATATCACTTCCTATCCAAGGCTGAGACGATTTTTACCCAAGTCGTCAATTCCCGGAAGTACGCTATTCAAACTGGTCGAGAACGCGCTCGGCACTCGCGTATGGCCCTTGATATTCAAGACGTCGACCTTGATCCGACCCTCTTTACTCTTCCGCTACCTTTCCCGACCGTTCCCACGTCCCCGTTTGGTTCCCCTTGCTCGTCTTCCCCTTCCTCTCCTATCTCCGGCCCGCATGACCTGCCTTCTGCTGATGGTAGGATCAGCGATGTCGAAGATGAACTGCTTCTGAGGAACCTGAAGAGGCTGATCGTGAGGAAGGTCGAATTGAAGGTCAAGGGCGCACAAGAGGAAATCGAGACGGCTCACCTCTGGATGAGGATCGTCAAGGACGTCACGAGGGGACTGAGGCAGAACACGAACCTCTAGGACCCTTTCTCGATTGGATCCCGGCATTTTCGATCTCGCTTCGACCACTTTCACCTTCCGTCTGTGCTTTTCGTTACTACGTATGGCTGGTCTCTCTCCTCACCACTACGCCGGCCGATTCTGTTTCGCTGTCCAGTTCTCCCATGTTCTCGCTTTCGTGGTTTTAATCTTTTGGATCCAACAACAATCTTCTGCGTGCCCGGTGCTCCGTTCCGTCATGGCTTTCAGATTCTCTTCACCGCTAAAACCCCTCAAACCCTTTTTTCACTCGTCGATCCATTGTCCTCTTGTCGCGTGTTGCATCCTCTCTGCCACCCTGCTATCGATGTTGTGCCCGTAGATTTATTGGTTTGTTTATAGTCTAATTTCTCTATTCCTCCCGTTTTTACTCTCCCTCCAACCACCGAATCTAAATCCCTCAAAAAGGGTAGAATGTATAGTACAAGCACCCGGTTTTCATTCCCCTCCTTGTTTCACCCCTCTTGTCCCTCGCCCCATCCGGCAGACGTCTTGGCGTCTTACACCCTTTACCGTTATCTCACCGGTCTGCCGGACCCCGGATACGTAGAACCCACGCACCTGTCACGCTCGTTCATCATCTTCACTCCTTTTTACTCACTGTCATGAATACACATTCCTTTGTACCCCATATCTCCGTCCCACTCTCTGTCGTTCGTCGACTTCTTGTTGACCTTGCATACCTCACGCTCCTTGTTTCTAGTATCCGCCTCATCAGGCGACGAGGGTTGAATTTCCTTCCGCTCTTCTCTATCCTCCCCCCGCCCTCTACTTCTCCAATCCTTGTGATCCAATAATTTCTTGGCGTTACTTCTCAACGTTTTCCTTGGGTTCTATCTCTCTTGCCTGCTTGAAAGACAGTTTGCTGTCGCTTGAACACTGAACTTGAAATTGTGATTCTACCTGGGGGTGTCGAGAGCATATTACCATAACTTCTTCCGCGTTCCGAATCCGGAACATGGACGCAAACGATTTTGGGAGAGATGACTGGGTGTCGATATCGATATACCCCCCACGTGTCGATCACATTCGGTCAGAAGAACCCTCGACGAAATGCTACCGATGACGATCTCGGATTACTAAACCCTCTCCGTCTCGCACGTCCACGTTCACGGCCCCGACCCCCCTCCCGCGGTAGCTTTAGAAACCGCCTTGAAATTATGTTGGACAGAAGAACTGCGCTGTGTCTCGCGTGCTCGTCGTCGTTACCGCCAAACGTGGATGATTCGGAGTTGTTTGTGACGAAATGCTGCGGGCGGCCGATTTGTCCCAGGTGTTTGGAGACGAACCCGAGGTTGGCGAGGTATGACCCTTGTTTGGCGTGTCTTGCCGGGGTGGGGGTTATCCGGGCCAGTTCTTCCGCCGGGAACAGACTTGGTGCCCGGTCGGCGAAGGCTGAGAACCTGGATGGTGGGGTGAGGGATCAAGACTTGTTCGTTCTTGCGGACGGCGACGAGGACGAGGACGATGAGGATGATGATTCGAGTGTGGATGGGGAAGAGGGCGGACGAGTCTATCGAAGTGCTGCACCTCCACCCCCAGATATGATTCAGACGGTCTCTCGTCTACCGAAAACCCCTCCGCCACCTCCGGTTACCGACAACGCGGATGAGGCCGCCACGGACATCACGCGCGCGCCTCCTACGCTCAACGAGGACCGCCAATCAGCTGGGCGGGACGCTCCCGCCGTCTATCGGCTACGCAGGGGAGACACCCTGATGGGCATCGCTTTGCGGTTCCGATTAGATGTACGCTTCTTTCATGGATCACATATCCTTTCCCCCCTCCTCAATTCAGTCTAACCCGATTGCATGATCAGGCGATGGAGCTATGCCGGTTGAATGACCTCCCGAAGACAACTCTGAGCACGACGCCTAACATCCTTCACACCCGCACGACCATTCTCCTGTCCCCCGTATCAAAGCTTACCCCAGAAGACCCGACGCTAATGGAAGCGAGACGGGTCGAACGTGCGGAGAAACGATTGCAAATGGTGACGAAAGAAGTCGATTGGAGGGTGGCGAAGGCTTACGTCGCCATTGCACAGGATTCGGGCCCTTCTGGGGTATCGGGGAAGGAGAAGCAAGATAACTGCGAAGAAGGCTGTTTGAAGGTGCCTGTTACGGATTCGGAGGGATCATCACAGGGGGGTGCATTGGAAGGTGGCGCTATTGACAGATACCTGGACGATACAGAATGGGAGGAGCAAGAGCGGAAGGAAGGTAGAGGGCCGGCGATTCAACGATTTCCTTGGGGTTCGTTCGGACAGAAGCCAGGGACGCATCAAGGATCCGGCGGATTCAAATGGCCCTGGAGTGCTTGAAGGATCTGATATCTGGACATACTCTTATGCGACTTACAATTCTTCATAGGATCAGGATTATACTCTTATCCGTGGTCATATTACTTACTACAACGTCCACTTAATGTACACCTCGGTTTACCCGCCCAAGAAATGTATGTGCTGATCACAAGCTCTGACTACCAGTCCCGGTACCTGTCCGGGCCATTGTCTCAGCCTTTGCTATACGCTCTCTAGCCTGCATGAGGTATAAGTCAGGGGTAAAAGCCCGTGGAACGTCCGCGAGACAGACCTCAGCTAACAAATCGCTGTCCACCGTTGGCAAGAATTCGCGATAATCTTCTCTATACCCGCTCGAAATACCCTCAAAGGAATGCTCCTCGATTGGAACGACGTTCCACCTGGTCGGCATGTTCTCAACACAAAGACATAAATCCGCCGGGAGATTGGAGCCCTGTTCTGCATTGAACGCAGCACGCATCTCACGCTCTTCTGTATGGGTTTCAACGGGAACCGTCGGAAAGGTGAAACAAGAGAAGCATGTCTCAGAAGGGCAAAGGGCGGGTGGAAAGAATGGGACGCGAACCTTCCGTCATTGCGGCCAGTTGATCAATCATGCCGCGCACGATGTTTTCTGCGGCTTCCCTGTATTGCAGCCGGCGGCCCATCTCGACCACCAGCTTATTGTATGACAGTTGGTATTCGGTGAACTGAGTCTGTAGTTCTTCTATGGTGATCAGTCGTTCGTGCAACGCGTGGAGGCTCTCGGAGAATTGGTTCTGTGGACGAGAGATCAGAATTTGTCTATAGCAACGGGGCGACGGGAGCGCGACCCGCGGCCGGGATGGGCGTCGCGGTAAAAGAAGAGGGAGTGAGTGCGGCGCTACGGTTGATACGGACCTCTACGATGTGTTGGCGTTCGAGCATCTGAGACATCATGTCTCCCAATTCCTCCAGGTCATTCAGGATGGTTTCGTGAGTTGAAATGTGTCGCTGGGAGTCAGCTGCGGCCCTAGTCAACTGATCACTGAGTGAAATGGGTAAACATTATGATAGCGGGATGAATTGTGGATAGCAAGCGTGCTCACTGAGAATCTTCGATGACTTTGAGACTGTCTTCGAGCTCCATGACGATGAATTGTAGTTCATTCGCGTCCCTATTCATCGCTAAGTAGAACATGAGCCGTTAGGGCGGCAAGGGCCACAGTTCCCGTCACCACACTACCTCGGAGTTCCTCTTCACTGAACATTTCTCCAGCTTCGCTATCCTTCAAAGCGGCTGCCATCTGGGCATAATGAGCGACGAGACTCTCAAGGTTACGCGCCATGTCGATCGACACATCCTTCTGGGATGATAATATCTTATCGATCGGTGGTAACGGGCTAGGCTGAGGAAGGGAGCTCTTGACAGCGGCGTTCGTCATGCTTAGGGTTTGAAAATATTCTGCAGTGGTCGCGATTACATCCTGCGTACACGGGAATGGATCACGGTCACAGTGTCCATGGAAGGCGAGAATATATCACCTACATCGAGAGTAGCCCTTTCAATCTCCACAGATTCCAGCACCTCCTCTATCGCACGTTCGTCTATGAAATCGCGAAGGGTCTTCCACCGACTCTTGTCTGTAGCTTTGTCGGTAGGCTGGGCCCGGAGAGTGGCGGCTGGGCTACGATCTGCCGTAGAGATGATTGGATCCTCATTTGTCTCAGATTTGGGGCTTCCGAAGATGGAAGAATCGTCGGACGTAGAGTGGAAATCGTTCGGCACGAGTCGAGAGCGCAAGGATTCAAGAGTTGCTTCAAGGGTATTGGTGCGTTCGGTGCGGAGGATATCCCATTGCTGTCATCATTCGCGTAAAATCAAGGTAAGGAGAGATTTCCAGGGGGGACAAACCTTCGCTTGTTCGTGGAACTGTGTGCGTTTCTGTTCAATGCTCTTCGCCACCGCCGCAGCGAGCTATGTGGGTCCGGAAGCAGTAATAGTAAGGTGAGTCAAGGTCAGTTAACCCGCCTGAACTCGTATACCTTGAGCTGTTCCAATACAGCGTCGGACAGCCACTTCACCCTCGCGTCGAGAGCGAGAACATCCACGGCGCTCTGGGCGGACGCCGACGAGAGCTGGCTGGCACGTAGACAGAGTTGTTCTCCGTGCTGCAATGCTTTCTTGGACTGTAACACCAGGGTGACGAGGTGAGGGTCATCGTTCCCGTGCCGCTGCGCAGACATATGGCGGAGCCTGTCCTAAGATAACGAGGATACTTGCTTAGGGGACGCTGGAACGGAATGGGCGATCGGAGCGGCACGTTTCACCGGCGTCTATTATCAGTCCATCACCATTCCACACGACATCAAGACGACCGACGCCGACGCAGTGAGTCTCGTTTCTACGCCAGTAGGCACCACCAACGACGTCCTGCACGTCCTACGCATCGTCTGGATGGTGTTCCAGATGTGGACTCTCCGAGATTCACGATGGATGGGTTTACACCACATCGGATGGCCCTGAGGCTGATCATCGATTCCTCCACTACAGATGGCCCGTAGCAAGACACTTTCACCCAACGTCGGACGCCTCTCACGTTCGCAAGTCTTCGCCAAGCGAGGGCTTCACAAGGGACAGAAAAAGTCAGAGAAACCCGCCGTTTCAGAAACTCCTCTGACCAAGGGGGTCACCGTTGGCGGTGAAAAGAACGGTTCAACTCGTACCGTCCCCACCTCAAAAGCTCCCCGGTACTACCCAGCTGAAGACGTACGGAGACCAAAGAGGGGTAGGAAGACCGTTGTCCCGACCAAGCTTCGTTCTTCGATCACTCCTGGGACGGTCTTGATCTTGTTAGCTGGGAGGTTCAGGGGAAAGAGGGTCGTTTTCTTGAAGCAGCTGGAGAGTGGGCTGTTGATGGTTACCGGTCCATTCAGGATTAACGGTGTTCCTCTGCGGCGGGTAAACCAGGCGTATGTCATCGCCACCTCGACAAAGATTGACTTCGAGGGGATTACTGTGTGTACAAATTTCCTTGAACGTGGTTTTTTACAACCTGACACCATTTTCATATGTCCAGATCGACGAAAAGATAGACGATTCCTACTTCGTCAAAGCTACAGCCAAGGGCCGCACCTCGGCAGAGGAGGAGTTCTTTGCTGAGGGCAAGCCAAAGGAGAAGGAGCCATTCCCCGAGTCAAAAGCCGCCGACCAGAAGGCTGTTGACAAAGCCATCATTGCTGCTATCAGGGAGGAGGAATACCTGGCCAAGTACCTCAAGGCCACCTTCGGTCTGACGGGAGGCCAGTACCCCCACCAGTTAAAGTTCTAGGAATGTATGTTGTTGTAGTACCGGGACTTGTGAGGTGATATACTGCTGGGCATGATCGGAAAGCATGTTGTTTGCTGGACCGAGACGTCCACCGCAGTTTCCACGACATGCAACGCGACATCTTACAACTCCACGGCTCAGAAATGGAGGGCGATCTTCACCTCGACGATACAGGGCGTTTCATAGTACCAATTTCCAGACCCCACTACTGCCACACCATACCCCGCATGACTTCTCCCCATTCTACGGCCACAACTCTTGTCACCGTCGCGTCACGGCCCATCCTTTACCATGACATTTTCTGCCTGTGCGAAAGTTATGAGTAAGGGGTAACGGTAAACAGTGACGTGTCCTTGCGGCATCGGAAACGATTGTGGGGCAGGCGGACGGCCGAAGGTTAGCGTGGAAGT